>Ga0181577_10000484_pt1 | contig 32192 bp, 58 predicted proteins | sample 101ome_21_FD_132468 | JGI IMG/M metagenome (GOLD analysis project Ga0181577, IMG submission 132468) | Coastal salt marsh microbial communities from the Groves Creek Marsh, Skidaway Island, Georgia - 101413BT metaG (megahit assembly) | ecosystem: Environmental > Aquatic > Marine > Intertidal...
TTACATTGATATGCATCAAGCAATATCAAGTTCTCTTGCCATTGCAAGAAAAAAGATAATGGAAAAAACAACAATATCAAAATGGATGCAAAGAAAATGGAAAAGAGAAAAAGTAGAGTCATAATTGTTGGAATAAACCCTAGTGGAGGAAATCCTAAAAAGGTTTCTAAGACTATGCAAAAGTTATATAAATGGGTTGAAGAAGTTGGTATTCAATATTTTTCATTTATGAATACTTTTAATGAAATAGGGGTTTACAAGAGCAGTAAAATAGATTATAATGGTCTATTATGTTGTAAAGACTACGATAAAGTAGTCGCATTGGGTGGATTTGTTTCGAAGGCATTAGATAAAATAAATGTAGATCATTTTATGATGCCTCATCCAAGTCCTTTAAATCGTAAATTAAATTCTAAAGTATTTGAGAAAAAATGTTTGAAAAAGTTATGGAAGTATCTGAATTAGATATAAATAAAATAAGTTATAAATTTAGTGAAGATGTGTTTATTAATGAAATACGTGATTACATCGATTCGACATACTCACAACACTACTCCACTGAGAAATATCAAGCAACAGACATGATTATCGATGCAGGCCATGGGACCGGTTTTTGTATGGGTAATATTATGAAGTATGCAAAACGATATGGTAAAAAGAAAGGTGAAGCGCGAAAAGATCTAATGAAGATAATTCATTATGCGATTATCCAATTACATAATCATGACCAGAAAGGGAATATATAATGCAGATTAAAATACCAGTAGAAGAATTAAAAAAGAAAAAATTATTTGTTGCAACACCAATGTATGGTGGTATGTGTGCAGGAATGTATACACGTTCAATTGCAGATCTATCTGCTTTATGTAAACATTATGGAATACAATTACAGTTGTATTATCTTTTTAATGAATCACTCATTACAAGAGCAAGAAATTATTGTTGTGATGAATTCTTAAGAAGTGATTGTACACATATGATGTTTATCGATTCTGATATTGGATTTAATCCACATGATATTATTGCAATGTTAGCTATGCAAACAGATGAAAGTGAATATGATATTATCTGTGGTCCATATCCTAAGAAATGTATATCTTGGGAAAAGATTGTACAAGCTGTAAACTTAGGAAAAGCAGACGAAGATCCTGAAAAGTTATCAGCATATGTTGGTGATTATGTCTTTAATCCTGCAGAAGGAGCAAAAGAAATTCAGTTGAATAAACCTGCAAAAGTTCGTGAAGGTGGTACTGGATTTATGATGATTAGACGTGCAACATTTGCTTTGTATGATAAGAAGTTTCCAGAACAAAGTTATAAACCAGATCATGTAAGAACTGAAGCGTTTGATGGTTCAAGAGAAATCATGGCATACTTTGATTGTATTATTGATCCAGAATCTAAACGTTATCTTTCTGAAGATTACATGTTCTGTTATAATATTTGGAAAGCCGGTGGTAAAGTTTGGTTATTACCATGGGTTAGATTACAACACGTTGGTAGTTATGTATTTGGTGGTTCTCTTGTAGATATCGCTCAGATTGGTGCATCTGCTACTGCTGATGGTGGTCTTCTTAAAAATATTCGTGAAAAGAAGAAAACTAAAAAATAAGTTTACACCAAGCTTATTTCAATATATAATGTATTTTTGTAATGGAGAAAACTATGAAACTTGATTCCCGTATGTTATCGATACTTAAAAACTTTTCGATGATTAATCCATCGATTCAATTTAAGGAAGGTAAAAAGTTATCGACAATCTCGCCAAGTAAAACGCTGATGGCAACAGCAACTTTAACAAATGATATTCCTAAGGAATTTGCAATCTATGATTTATCTGAATTCCTTGGTGCATTATCATTATTCGAAGATCCTGAAATTGATTTACATGATAATAGTATGACAATCAAATCAGGTAAAAGTAGAATCGATTATGTATATGCAAGTCCTGAAACAATCGTTTCTGCACCATCAAAGAAAATTGAATTACCAGATCCAGTTTATACCTTTACACTTACTGCTGAAGTATTTTCTAAAGCATTAAGAGGTTTAGGTATATTCAAACTTCCTGAAATTGAAGTTAAATGTTCTGGTGGTGAAGTCACAATAAGTGCTACAGATTCAAAAAACAAAACTGGTCATTTGTATAGTGAAGTTGTAGGTACTCATGATAAAGACTTTAATGCAATATTTCGTGCAGAAAACTTAAAACTTTTAAGTGGTGATTATGAAGTACAAATTTGTAAAGGACTTGCTAAATTCACAGGTAGTGATATAGAGTATTATATAGCAGTTGAAGCAACTTCAAATCTTTAGGAGGGGCTTATGAATGACCAGTTTTTATGGGTTGAAAAATATCGACCTAAGACTATTAGTGATACTATATTGCCAAAAGAATTAAGTAAAGTATTTCAACAGTTTGTACAACAAAAGAATATTCCAAATCTACTTCTTTGTGGTAGAGCTGGTATTGGTAAAACAACCGTTGCACGCGCAATGCTGGAACAATTGGGTTGTGATTATATCATAATTAATGGTTCTATGAACGGGAACATAGACACATTAAGAATTGAGATTAGAAATTTTGCATCGACTGTCTCTCTTTCTGGTGGAAGAAAGTATGTTATCCTTGATGAGGCTGACTACTTAAACGCAAATTCTACTCAACCAGCTCTCCGCAACTTTATGGAAGAATATTCTAAAAATTGTGGTTTTATTCTTACATGTAATTTTAAAAACAAAATTATTGAACCACTTCATTCTCGATGTTCTGTTGTTGAATTTAATTTACCAAAGAATGAAAGACCAAAGATTGCATCTGAGTTTTTCAAAAGAACAAAAGATATTTTAGAAAAAGAAAATATTGAATATAACGAAAAAGCTGTAGTTGCATTCATTCAAAAGTATTTTCCTGATTGGAGAAGAATAATAAATGAATTGCAACGTTATAGTGCAACTGGTAAAATTGATAGTGGTATTCTTACAGATCTTGAAGGTGCATCAATAAAAGGTGTACTCAATGATATGAAAGAAAAGAATTTTACAAGTGTTCGTAAATGGGTTGGAGAAAATTCTGATTATGATCAGGCAACTTTCTTCAGAAAATTATATGATACTGCAACGGTGTTTTTAAAGCCATCATCAGTACCACAACTCGTATTGATACTTGCTAAATATCAATATCAAGCGGCATTTGTTGCAGATCAGGAAATTAATATTGCTGCATGTTTAACAGAAATTATGGTGCAGTGCGAATTTAAATAGGAGGTAAAATGGAAAAAGAAAATGATTTATCTACACCAGCAGCATGGCCATTTCCGGTTTCAGGTGTAAAAAGAGAAGGACAAGAAGTTCCTGATGTTACATTTAAAACACGAGTAAGAGATGAAAGTGTTGAAGGTGAAAATCCATATCGCTGGCAAGATGTAACTACAGCAGATTACTTTGCAAATAAGAAAGTAGTTTTATTTAGTTTGCCAGGTGCATTTACACCAACATGTTCTGCTTATCAATTACCTGGTTTTGAAAGATTAGCATCATCATTTAAAGATGAAGGTATTGATGAGATCTATTGTATTTCTGTTAATGATGCATTTGTTATGAATCAATGGGCACAGAAGCTTGAAGTTAAAAATGTTAAGATGATTCCTGATGGATCTGGTGTGTTTACTACAGAAATGGGAATGATGGTAAAGAAGGATAATCTTGGTTTTGGTGAAAGATCTTGGAGATATGCTATGATTGTAAATGACTGTGTTATCGAGAAGATGTTTGTTGAACCTGGTAAAGAAGATAATCATGAAGAAGATCCATATGGTGTCTCAAGTCCTGAGAATGTCATGAAATATATTCACGAACAAATAGAGGTAAATTAATATGACTGTCATAGTTGAAGATAGACTTTCTATGGAAAATATGTATGCCCCTCCAACAGAGTATATCGATAATATAAAAGTGTGGTATGAAGATGAAGAACAGGAAGATGGTACTACTGTTCAAATGAGACGTATAGACTCAAGAGCAAGAAATACTTCAGAAGATTTTGAAAATAAAAAGGTTGTTGTTTTCAGTTTACCTGGAGCATTTACTCCAACTTGTACCACATTACATGTTCCTCAATATGATGAGATGGCACCACAGTTTACAGATTACGGTGTAGATGATATAATATGTGTATCAGTGAATGATAGATATGTTATGAGCTATTGGTGGGAATTCTTAGGTGTTAAAAATCTTAGATACATAGCAGATGCTAATGGTGATTTTACTGCAGGTATGGGAATGTTAATGAGTTTTAGGGCTGGATTTTATGGTCATAGATCTTGGAGATATGCTATGGTAGTTGAGAATGGCATAATCAAAAAAGTTTTTGAAGAACCAGGAAAGAAGCATGACCCTATAGATGACCCTTATGAAGTATCATCCCCAGAAAACGTTTTAAATTGGTTAAAGGATCAAGTTGCATGATGAAAGTAATGGAAGATATAAGTAAATTTTGGAGTGACGATGAAAAGACAAGAGCAGAAGTAACTTATTATTGTCATAGTAAAGAATACACAGTTCAAGTTTTTCATGAATGTGTACATCGAATAACTAAACATTTTAAAAGTTTAAGTGCTGCTTCTCATTTTGCAGAAGATCAAGTAAGAAAATGAATCCATTTAACTTTATTAATTCTATTAATTCTACAAAGAAGGATCTTATAAAAGAGGATCCTTCTCTAGAAAAAGCATATAATCCATTTATTGCTAATCGTGCATTATCGTATTTTACAGATACTATTATGCATGCAAACAAAATGAATTCATTATCACATATAGATAATGCTCTTCAATACTCATATTTAATAAATATCATTAGACCTGCTAAGAGATTTTCAAAGTGGGCTAAAAAGGTAGATGACCCTAATCTAGAAGTAGTAAAATTATATTATGGTTATAATGATAAGAATGCTAAAATTGCTCTATCACTACTAAGTAAAAAACAACTACAAATAATAAAAGAAAAAATGGAGTATGGTGGTAAAAAATGAGTATTATTGAACAATTAGTAGAAGTTACTATAAAAGAAAAAGATGACTTTTTAAAGATTCGTGAAACACTTTCACGTATTGGTATTGCAGCAAAGAAAGAAAAAAAGTTGTATCAGTCTTGTCATATTTTACATAAGCAAGGAAAGTATTATATCGTTCATTTTAAAGAATTGTTTGCATTAGACGGAAAGTCAACAAACTTTTCAGATGAAGATATGGGAAGAAGAAATGCTATTGTTGCACTTTTAAAGGAATGGAATCTAATTGACATCGTAAATCCTTCAGTGATTGAAAATCCTAAAGCATCACTAAACAACATTAAAATATTACAATTTGGTCAAAAAGACGAATGGGAGCTTTGCACCAAATACAATATAGGCAGAAAATAGCCTAAAAATAACCCTTTAAAATCAACTACTTAGGTATGATATTTCTAAGTTATTGATTCTAAAGCGTTTTATTTTCAAAAAACTGTGTACTTTTTCGTAGATCTTGGTATAATAGTATTATAGATTAAATATTACGGAGACAGTATGATCGAGTTAGAAAGATTCAAATCACCAAGCCATGAAAGAAGTAGCTTTAAAGGTATTCATATTGGTTACTTAGATTCTGTTAAACAGATACTTGGTTGGGCACAATCTAAATATAGAATTCGTTACAGAGGACCAAGACAAGATGCTTCTGCAGCGTATTGCCTCAAGAAAAACGCTAAATTTTTCTCAATTTACTTTACTGCTGATGCAGATAATCAACAACACCTTTGCGTTGAGATATCTCGATATCAACATGAAGCTCTTCATAGACACTACAGTGAGTTACGTGAAGGAGGGTGGATCTAATGGATTTATTAAATAAGGAGACAACTATGAACGTTAAAAAATTAGAGCTAAAACTTTCAGTACTTAGCTTGGCAATCAAGTCTATATATTCTGATTGTGAGTGTGAGCAGGAATTTATGGATAAATGTTTAGATAATGAGTTAGTATCTAATCATTATACTACAGATCAACTCGTAAATATCTATAACGAGTTAAATTTTGAATTTACATCATCAATACACTAAGGAGACATACCATGGAAATTTTAAACTTTATCGTAGATACAATTATATATGGCCTTTTAGGTCTTGCAGTTGGAAGTTTTGTTTTACTTTTATTTAAGGATGAAAATTTATGAAATATAATATTGAGCAACAAGTGAGTGATCTTTTTTACAACAAGTTTCAAACAGCTGAAACTATTGCAAAGAAGTTAGAAGTTACTACTGATTATGTTAACAAAGTTGTTTCAAAAATTGATGACGATTTCAGTGGTGATACATGTGATTTTATGGGAGATTATTATGACTACTAAATACTTAGCTAAACCTAGAGGAAATTTCGGATATCCTGATAAGATATTTGATAATCCAAAAGATGCAATCAATTATGTTCGTGATTGTTGTATTGAAGTTATGCCACCTTTAAAAGGTACCGTAGCCGAACGACTTGAAGAGTATGGACATATTGACAAGATTGAAATTTTGAAAGGTTAATATGGAAATCGATCACACAGGAGTTATTGATACCATTCGAAATTTTGTAGACCAGTTACCTCACATTGGGGAAGCTGGTCTATTCAATCTTATGGTAGCAGTTGTTTTCATTTACATCTGTATTCGATTTTGTAAATGGATATTAATGGTACTAGGTATTATTTTTATATATCTTGCAATCACAGTGTATTTACCTACATTTAGTGTACAAGATAAACAATCACCTAGTAGTTATTCAAACAATATATAAGGAGTTTATTATGAAAGATTTATTTACAGCAATATCATTTCCTATTGGAATACTTGCAATTTTATTTAGTACAGCTACATTTTCATCAAATATTGATGTGGCTACATATTATCTACTATGTGGATTTATGATTATGTGGTTAGGTAGAGATATTCAAAAATAATAAATAAATCATGAGAGACAAATCAGAGTTTAAAGTTATATACAGAGATGGGAAAAAAGTTTTTTCCTGTAAGCCAATAGTACAGAACCGTTTTGATTATGCTAGGTTTGAAGGTGGATATACGGTACCGGAGAAATATGAAACCACAGCTTTATCAAACAATTACAAAAGACGGTAGATTTCATATCGTGTTAAATAAATCAGGTGAAATGGTAATTATGACGAGAAATGCTAAGCTTGCACAACTAATTTATAGTGAATCGTTTGATGTCCCAGATGATTATACATTGAATGTTGAAGATGGAGTCTATGTCAATAACTAAAAGAATATTCTTTATAGGGACAGGAACTGTTTTTGGTTTACTTATTGCAGCTGCATTAGTTTTTCCTACATTTATAAAATCATTCACATCATTACATGCCGCAGATCCTTCTGGGTACATCCTGAAGGACTTTAAATGTATGTCATGTCATAACTATCATCGAACAGAAGATGAAAAGTATCCATCATTTGATGATATTGCAAAGATGCATGAGTACTCAAACATGGCAGCAATTTCAGCACTAGCACTAAAGTTAAGAGAAGGTGGTAACGGTCAATGGATGTCTGAATCATGTCCACCAACCAGACTGCATAGAAATGAATCGATGTATATTATCAATTGGATACTTAATAGAAAGTATGACAAAGGAGAATGATATGAAGTATTGGGTAACAGTAGCCGGAATGTTATTAGGTACAATCTTATTATATGGTTTAACGATTAATGATCTCATGTCAAAAGATATTGATTGGTCGAAATATGATTTACCTGATTTAGGTGAAGATAAAATGTGGTGTATGTTTACACATTATGCACCTATTAATGATCCAGAACAAATTTATATGTGTTCGTATGAATGTGAAAATGGAATGATTTTAAATACACCTGGCAAGGGTGGTTGTCCTAAACATGTGAAAGAAAGAAGGTGGTAATATGATAAAACAATGCAATCAATGTAATGACCAAACAGATACGTTATGTGCTCATTATACAACAATACGAAACGATAATATTGAAGTTCATAAACTACACTTTTGTAGAACATGTCTTATGAACTTTCTTTTTACAGAAGATCCTGATAGAAATATCGAAGATATTCGTAGAGAAGTCAATAGACAAATTAGGGAGGAATTAGAAAATGATGATGATGGTTAACATGGAGGAAAATATGAGTAATGTGCTTGCGAGATATAATTATGATGACAACTCTGGAAAAGAAGCAATAGTAGTTGATAAAAAGGGTAGTTATTATGTCCATATCTTAAGTAAAAAAGGTAATATAGAAAAAACAATTGATGTCTCAGAACATTCGATTTATTATGCTCAAGACACAGCTGTAAATTATGCAACAGGAATTGTGAAAGGAGATCTACAATGAAAAAATTAATATGTACAATTATGTTATTATTTTTTAGTACAAGCGTTATGGCTTGGGGCGAAAAAGAACAAAGTGCTTTAATGGGATTTATTGCAGGAGTTGCAGCTCTTGAATTCTATCTTGACAAAAAGAAAGAAAGACAATATCGTCCAGGACGTGAAGTTATTGCAGACTGTAGTAATAATCCATATAAAGATAATCCTAGAGCTGCTACAGCTTGGGAAAAAGGTTGTATGGATAGAGTAAAAGCAGATCAATATCGTCTTGAAACTGAGGCATATGCTGAAGGTTATAATTCTTTTTAATGTATATTAATGACAAACGTGGTAATGAGTTTCTGCGTTCGTTCTCAAAAAGAAAAACGAATGCTTCATTATTTAAGGAGATAACAAGTATGTCATCAATACAAAATGTAACTCAAGGTATCAATGCAGATATTTTAACAAACATGAAATCTTCAAAAAAGATTTTAAATAAAGTTGCTGAAGATAGACAAAATGCAGCTAACGAATCTAAAGAATATTTCAAAGAAGTAATTAACAAATCAACAGAAATAAAAGATAACGTTGCGAAAGGTATTAATGTAGACGTAACGGTATGAAAAGACACCATGTAATCTTTAATTTATGGTTATATGGCTGGGTAATTTTTTGTACGATACCGTTAGTAGCCGTTATTTTTTTGAATTTTCTAGAGTTGTACCTATATCTGACAGACCGCCCTGCCTTGCCTTCTTCTCTGCATCCCACTGAAGTCCTAAAGCTACTAGCTCAAAAATTATCCACATAACGCCACCAACAAATAAAGATACAAATACACCGTCTCTTATTTGTTTCCTTCTTCTTATTTTCGCATATACTGCTTGCTCTCTTTGAGCCCTTAATTTTCTTCTCATTGCAATCATATCTTCATAAACAGTACCACCATATCTCCATTTAATCATAGTCGCTAGTTCAGCTTCCATTTCTTGGATCTTCTTTTTATGAATAACAATATCAAGTGCTTCTTGTTCAACAGATTTTGCAGCCATAAACTTCTTCATTGAAGAAGGATTTTCTACTTCACTTCTTGCATGATTAAAGTCAGACACAGCAGTAAACCATTTACCTATTTGTCCGGTAACATCTTCTATCTCTCTTCCTGCTTGTACCAACTTCTTGACGCCATTAAACGCAGCAGTAGCAGCTGTAATTGCAGTTATTGGATCTATCATTTAATCTCCTAAAACTTTAATAATAGATCGACGGCACTTTATGATGAAGGATGGGGTTCGCGTATGTATTTGTCGACTTTCTCTTATAGTTATTTATAAATAACAGTATGAATACAATAAGAAATATTATAAAGAAAAACAAATTATTTGTGCTTAAAGCATCATTTTTTGCAATATTATTCTCAATGGTCATTGCATTAACAATAGCTATATGGGAAGCAACACCATTTGTATTTCTTTTTACAGCCAGTGTTGTAATGTTGATGATTCTATTAATATACGCATTAATGTGGATTATAAGTGAAATAGAACGTGAAAAGGCAAAAGATAGCGACATGAAGGAATGGTAGCATGTATGAGTACAAAGTAAAAATTTTAAAAGTTGTTGATGGTGATACTGTAGATGTTGATATTGATCTTGGATTTGGTGTATGGTTAAAGAATGAAAGAGTAAGAATAATGGGAATTGATACCCCTGAGTCAAGAACTAGAGATCTTGAAGAAAAAAAATATGGTCTTCTTGCAAAAGAATATTTAAAAGAACTCTTAGAAAACGAAGTAACATTAAAAACACAGATCAGTAAAAATGGTGAAGATATGAAAGGTAAGTTTGGTAGAATACTTGGAGACTTTTCAACACCTTCAGGAAATGTTACTGATTTAATGATTAGTGGTTTTCATGCAGTTCGTTATCATGGACAATCAAAAGATGATGTTAAAGAAGCACATCTTCAAAATAGAATAAACCTTCAAAGCTTATAATGAATGGCTTCGATCGTAGATAACCCAAAATATGGTGAAGGTCATCAAGTAGTTTTAAAAGATAAATTATCAAGCGTGATGGTGTCTAAACTTCGTGAAAGTGGTTATGCACCTGGTAAAGATGTTTTTAAAATTACCTTAAAACAATCTCCAAAACCTGAAAAAAGTTTAACTATTGCTAAAGGTGAAAAGTCAGTTTTATTAATAGATAAAAGCAATAGCAAATTATTATTAAAAGGTTCTGAATCTTCAATCAATGGATTGTTTAATCATTTTTCTAATAATACAAAATCAAATACTAATTTACTAACAGAAATTAAAGAAACATTTTCTTTAGAAGTGTTTAAAGAATTTATTGAAAGAAATCGTAAAGTTAGTGAAGAAGAACTAATTAAAATTGTAGATGACCAGATACGTGGAACTGTAGAGAATTATGACAGTGTATATTATGAAAGTGCATACAAACAATTAGATGAACTAAAAAAGTATGTACGAAAAAAAGGTTATGACTATGAAAGACAAGGAGGTCGACGCACAAAGGATTTATATACTGTAGCTAGAAAATTGACAGGCAAACTTAGTGATAACTGGAACCCTGCTGATGTATGGATGATTCAAAAAAAGTATAATATGAAACCAATGTTAGATTCTAAGTCATCATCTGAATTAAACAGTATGTTAACTGATGCATTTAATAAAAGAGACATTATACCAATATCATTAAAACAAGTTTTACAACCTAAAGCTAAAAGTTCTATTATTGATCCAAGCAACTTAATGAATCAAAAATTAGATTTAGATTTACGTTTTGATAGAGTAGATTTGTCAGATTCATATAATAACTTTATTGTTATTACAAAATCAGGTTTTGCAATACGATGTGGTTTTAAGGCAAGTGCAACTACATTAAATGTTTCATTAGAAGGTAGATTTATTAAAGCTGGATATCAAACAGGTGCTGTTGATGCTAAACTATATACTGCCGAAGTATTAAAAAAACAAAATTATAGATTGCGTTCAGGTTCAGTACAAAAATCAGAGTATAATACAGCTAAAAAAGAATTAAAAGAAATGTTTACAAAATACAGACGTTTATCAAATGCAATTATTGATTATAAGCAAGCAATAGAATTATTTGAAGCAGGTAGTAAACTAACACAAGATAGATTTACAAATCTAATGTCGTACTTATATAGCATGTTAATAAAACCAAAGGATTTTCAAGATCATATGAAGTTTTGTTATTTTACTTCTAAAAAATTAACTAAAGATAGTGGCATTTATCTTATTCTGCAGTAATATTACAATCCCATTACAATAAACCAACTTTGCAACAAAATGACACATTATTGTGTTAAATATATATTATTAATATAACATGGAGGAATTATGATTCGTTATTTTTTATTTGGATTTTTGGCAACAGTAATCTTATCTTTAATCTCAGTAACTGCTTTTGCAAATGATAGAAACTGGGAAAAATCAGAACACAATATAAACATCAAACATAACAATTTTGGTTTAAATATTCGTCAATACGCGCAAGACGATTACGATCATATTCAATTTCAATACAAACTAATGAAAAATGTTAATGTAGCATTACGATTAGCAGAAGAAGGTGAGATAAAAGAAAAAAGACCAATCATTACTCATAAAATTAATGATTACCTATCTCACAGATTAGAATATAGAACATATGAAAGTGATCTAAAATCTGATTATATGAGATACAGAATTATTCTTGGGGCAAATTATAAAATGGTTTGGGCAAAAATACAACCAAGATGGAAAGTTGGTGGTGAAGGTGTTCATGTTGATGAAAAAATAGATGACGTCAAAGCTGCAGTCGGTATTAAATTAAACTTGAATGAACATACAACATTTAAACCATATATTGAATATCTATCGGATAGTGAATTAAACGACTTTAAAAAACAATATGTAATGTTAGGAACATCATTAACATTTAAATTTTAGTGAAACAAGAAACTAAAAAATTAATAAGACAAATAATTTTTGAAATTATATTACCAATAGCATTACTTACTTGGTTTATGCTATGGTTACTAGGACCAGTAGGAAAAGGATAATGTTTGACGTATTAAGAGATGTATTAAAAAGAAGATATGCAGATAATAGATTACTTTATCTGCGTGCTCTTTATCTTAATGTAGAAGTTGGACCTTATACACCAGATCCTGTTGAAGGGTGGTATGCAATAGATAATTATAAATCAGGTGATATCACATATGATGAAGCAATCGCACACATTGCAAAAAATAGATTAAAGAAATTTGATTTACAACAATACAATGATGATTGGCAAGAGTATTTAGATTTGTGTGAAGAAGAAATCAAAAAAGGACTAGATAATAAGTAGTAGTCCTTCTGGGAATCAATCCGTGAGATATATATTTATATATCAAAATGATATGTAATGTTTTTAATATTAATTCCCTAGGAGAAAAAATGACTCGATTTATTCAATTGTTAGCCCACCCATTATCAGTTGCCTTTCTGGTATTCTCAATAGCAGCGACATCTAAAGCTGAAGAAGATTTTTGGTTTGGAGATCAAATTACTGATAATACAAATAATTGGAAAAGTTACGTTGCACTAACAACTTCAAACTTAGACAGTAATGAAATAGAAATAGTAAGAAACTATAATGCAGAAATAAATTTAGGTGTAGATCCAGTAAGTGGTGTAGAATGGTATCCACATAGATCAGTTAAAGTAAAGTATATGACTGACTGCGAAAATGAAAAGGTTGCAATGCAATCATGGAAACTATACACAAAGCAAAATGCAAGAGGTGACGTTGTATGGGCAGATGAAGACTTTGCAATTCCACATTATTATAAACCAATGATTAAAGATGAAAGGATAGCTTTAGAAAATGTATGTGAACTTATCCAAACTGCTAAAAAGTAATTATAGAAAATTTATTAGACTATTAATAAAGAACAAGCTAGAATATAAGTCTACAGTATGGGTAAAACCATATTTCGAGGACTGCTTATAAAAAAAGGGACTTAGGTCCCTTTTTCCTTTTCTACAAAATGAAATTACTTGTTAGCGATGTACATAGTTACTTCGAAACCAAATCTCATTTCTTCATATGATGGCTTATTCCACATGTGTATACTCCTCAATTAAAATTAAATTCTGCCTCATTCCGACATTGTAATTATATATAAATAATTATTCAAAAATCATATAGTTAAAAGTATTAAATTTATATAGTTATTTTAATTAAAATTGAAAGGTGTTTATGAAACTATCAGAAAATTTTACTCTTCATGAGTTAACAAAATCAGAAACTGCTTTAAGGAAAGGATTAGATAATGAGCCAGGAGAAGAAGAACTCAAAAACCTTACCTTACTTACAGAAAAGATCTTACAACCAGTTAGAGAACACTTTGGACCAACAAAAGTTAATTCAGGATTTAGACATCCAGATGTTAATTCAGCAGTTGGCGGATCAAAAACCTCTGATCACTGTAAAGGAATGGCAGCTGATATCGAGGTGCCAGGAGTTGCTAATGCAGATTTGGCACAATGGATTGTTGATAATTGTGAATTTCGTCAGGTTATTTTAGAATTCTATACACCAGGTATTCCAGACTCCGGTTGGGTACATGTGTCGTATAATCCTGATGATAATAAAAAGCAGGTACTTACTGCTATGAAAGAAAATAAAAAAACAGTTTACAAACTAGGATTAATAGTTTAAAATAGAATTTATACTATATAGTATTCCTTCTCGGAATAGATATGTAGGATAAATAATAATGACAGAAAGGTTCTGTCAACTAACGCCGTAAGGGTTAGGTTTATTAATATCTCGCTAATTAGGAGGTAAAAATTATGACATCTAATACATTAATTCCAACTATCTTTAAAGACTTCGATCAGTTCTTTGTCGGCACTGACACGTTTCTCAATACGTTCGGTCGACAGTTAGAGGAACATAAGAGAGTAAATACAAATTACCCACCGTACAATATCTCTAAGATCGGAGATTTCAAATATTCTGTAGAAATTTCTGCATCTGGATTCTCAAAATCTGATATAGAAATTAAAGTTGAAGATCAGACCTTGACCGTGATTGGACAATCCAAAAAAGACGTTCAAACTGATCAGGAATATCTCTATAAAGGGATTGCGGGTCGATCCTTTACTAGAACATTCACACTCGCAGAATATATGGAAGTAAAAAATGCTTCAATGAAAGATGGTATTCTCACAATATCAATTGAGCAAATTTTACCAGATCATAAGAAACCAAGGACAATTGAAATAAAAGATGAAGTAAGTGAAGTAACTGAAAAACAATTTCTTACAGAAGAGAGTAAAAGATGATCTTAAAATTTCTTGCGAAAATATTTAACTGGCTTGATCAAGCACCAAATACGATGGATTCATGGGAAGAAGATTTCCTATCAAGTGCAACTGATGCAGCTGATTTGGAAGATAGAATGAGAAGACTTGAATTCCATAGACGCCATCAAAGCCGATTAATATAAATTATGTAGTCCCACAAGGGGGAGAGTTCTTCTCCCCTTTTTTATTTTACAGTTTACAAACACTTGAGATTGTGATAATATTATAGTTATGAATAAATTATTTTTCTACACAAACGTTACTCGTCGTGGTAATAATCTTCTTGTACGTGGATACGATGGAGATATACCATTTAAAAAGAAAATAAAGTACTCCCCCACGATGTATATCCATTCAGATACTGATACTGAATGGAAAACTCTTAATGGAAAAAATGTGAAGGAAAAAAGATTTCCCACGATGAGCGAGTGTAGAAATTATATTAATGAATACAAAGATGTTGCAGGATTTTCAGAGATTTATGGAAATCCAAATTATACCATGCAATTTATCAGTGATGTTTATCGTGGTGAAGTTCCATATGATAGAAGTAAAATTAAAGTTTATTCTCTTGATATTGAAACTGCAACAGAAAATGGTTTTCCTGATATTGAATCAGCGAATGAAGAAGTTCTTCTTATTAGTTTACAAGATAATCAAACAAAAAGAATGACGGTATTTGGTAGTCGCCCTTTCAACGACGGTACAAGTCGTTATGTTCATTGCAAAGATGAAATAGAACTACTGAAAAATTTTATTGAGTTTTGGCAAAAGATTAATCCAGATATTATTACTGGTTGGAATACAGAGTTTTTTGATATACCATATCTCATTCATAGAATCGATCGTGTCCTTGGAGATGGCGAATGTCTCCGGCTGTCTCCTTGGCAATATATCGATCAGGGCAGTGTGCCTACTAAATACAAAGTTGGTAAAAATAAACCAAAATCAGATGCTAAATTTGAATTAAAATACAACATTGCTGGTATTTCCCATCTAGATTACATGCAGCTGTATAAAAAATTCACATACGTTAATCGAGAATCATATGCACTCGATCATATTGCTTTTGTAGAACTCGGTGAAAAGAAACTAAGTCATAGTGAATATGTTAATTTTAAAGAATTTTATACAAAAGATTGGAAAAAGTTTGTTGAATACAATATGCGTGATGTTCAGCTCGTTGACTCTTTAGAAGATAAGATGAAACTTATCGATCTTGTTATTACTCTTGCATATTATTCAAAGATAAATTACGAAGAAACATTTAGTCCTATTCGAATGTGGGATGCAATCATCTATAATTATTTACGTGATAATAAAATTGTAATTCCACAGAAAAAAGATAATGCAAAATCACAACACTTTGCGGGTGCTTATGTAAAGAATCCAATATGTGGTTCTCAAAAGTGGGTTGCTTCATTTGATTTAAACTCACTGTATCCTCATTTGATTATGCAATATAATATGTCTCCTGAAACGTTAGTTGAAAAGAGGATTGATGTAACAGTTGATTCTCTTCTCAACAACGAATCAGTATTAAGTGATGAGTTTGCAGTTGCTGCAAATGGTTGGCACTTTAAAAAAGATAAGCGCGGTTTTCTTCCAACACTTATGGAAAACATGTACAAAGACAGATCTAAGTACAAGAAACAAATGTTGAAATGTCAACAACAACTTGAAGAAGATCCAAATAATATTGAGTTAAGTAAAGAAATATCGAAACTTAATAATCTTCAAATGGTTATGAAGATTGCATTAAACTCAGCTTATGGTGCAATTGGTAACAAATACTTTCGTTACTTTGATTTACGAATTGCTGAAGGTATTACATTATCTGGTCAATTATCAATTCGATGGATTGCAAATAAAATAAATCATCTTATGAATAAAATTCTAAAAACAAAAGATGATTATGTTATTGCTATCGATACAGATTCAGTTTATCTATCTCTTGAAAAAATTGTTGAACAACAAAAACCAAAAAATGGTATTCAATTCATGGATAAATTTTGTGAAGAAGTTTTACAACCATATATTGATAAGTCCTATAAAGAACTTTCAATACAACAAAATGCATATGAACAAAAGATGATTATGAAACGTGAAGTACTTGCTGATAAAGCAATATGGGTTGCAAAGAAAAGATATATTCTTAATGTTCATAATTCAGAAGGTGTACAATATTCAAAACCAAAACTCAAAGTTATGGGTTTAGAAATGGTAAAGTCTTCAACACCAATGGTTGTTCGTGATAAGTTCAAACATTTTATTAATATTGCATTACATCTTAGTGAAGATACTATGCATAATGAAATTAAAAAGTATTGTGAAGAATTTTATAATCTAACACCTGAAGAAGTTGCATTACCTCGATCTGTTACTGATGTTCAAAAGTACAGTAATAAATATACCATCTATGGTAAGGGTACACCTATTCATGTTCGTGGTGCTTTACTTTATAATCATTACTTATTAAAGAAAAAAGTAGGTAATGATTTTGTAAAGATTATGGGTGGAGATAAAATAAAGTTTTTATATCTTCGACTTCCAAATCCAATCAATGAAGATGTTATTTCTTTTCAAACAGAACTTCCGAAAGAATTCAATCTTCATAAATATATTGATTATGATAAACAATTTGAAAAATCATTCCTTGATCCACTGCAAATAATTCTTTCTGCGATTGGTTGGAATGTTGAAAAAGTAAATACACTAGAGGAATTCTTCGTATGAGTAAAATTACAACAAACTTAGGTGATGACGATTTTGGATTTAGTTTTGTAAATGAAGATGAATTACGTCAAATAGAAAAACAGTTAGAAACAAAACTAGAAGATACAAGTAAAGTTGCTGAAAGTACAAATGAAAAACTACAGAGCATGTACAACATGGTATTACCACTTCTTAAAAATCTAATGAAAAATCCAGAGAAAGAATATATCTACTGGCCTGATCGTTCATCTAAAATTGCATCATTTATAAAAAAGTTAGAAAAATTTACTGAACAATGATAAACTATTTAGCACTACTTTCTGCTATTAGTATATCGGCGGTTGCTGCTTATTATTCAATTGTTGGATTAGTAGCAATTTTTTCTGCACAAGCCATGCCTATTATTGTTATGGGTACTACTTTAGAAATAGGAAAACTTGTTGCAGCATCATGGGTGTTTAATAACTGGAAATCATGTCCTGTTATTATACGATCTTATCTTGTCATTGCTGTTGTTGTCTTAATGTTTATTACATCAATGGGTATTTTTGGTTTCTTATCAAAAGCACATCTTGATCAAACAACAACTGCAGACACAGCATCTATAGAAATAGAAAGAATAGAAACATTTCTAAATATTGAAAAAAGGAGAATAAAAAATGCTCAGCAAAATCTTGACAACCTTGAAGCGTTGGTTCTTAAGTTGGATGCCTCCGATGCAGCATACACACGAAGAATTCAACGTAAAGAAAGAGCCGCGATCGAAGAAGAAATCAAGCAAGCCTCGCAAAAAGTTATCGAATACCAGGAAGAGCTCATCCCGCTCAGAAAAGAGCAAGTCAAAATCGAAGCCGAAGTCGGTCCGATCAAGTACATCGCGGAACTCCTCTACGAAACCGAAGAAAACAAGGAAGCCTCGCTCAACAAAGCGATCCGTGGAGTAATTATAGTTATTGTAATTGTCTTTGATCCTCTTGCAGTAATTCTTTTAATAGCAGCAAATATTGGTTTAAAACGAAGACGTGAAGAAGATTCTGATGTTGAAGTTCAATTAGAAAAACCAAAACGAAAAAGAAAACCTACTCAAAAAAAGTGGGTAAAAAGAGCAAAAGACAGTTTACAAAGCAATAAGAAAAATGATATAATAGAAGTTGATAAAAAAAGTATATTTAAAATGAGATAAGGAGTTCTATGTCAACGTTTTTAAAAAATTTAATTGATGAGGTTAAAGATGAAAATACTACTATTGCCGCTGACGGCACCTCTAGTTCTGAGTTTACTGGTTGTATTGATACTGGTTGCTACATCCTCAATGCTGCTCTCTCAGGCAGCTTATATGGTGGCGTACCTAATAACAAGGTTACTTCATTTGCAGGGGAGTCAGCTACTGGTAAAACTTTCTTCGTTCTTGGTCTCGTTAGATCCTTTCTGGACCAAAATCCAGAAGGAGGAGTCGTCTATTACGATACCGAGGCGGCGGTCACGAAAAAAATGATGGAAGAAAGAGGTATTGATACTAATCGTGTTATTATCTCTGAGCCAGAAACTATTCAAGCATTTAGACATCATGCATTAAAAATGATTGATGCCTATGAAAATCATAAAGATCAACCACCAATGATGTTTGTACTTGATTCTCTTGGTTTACTTTCCACAACAAAAGAGATGGAAGATACTGCTGAAGGTAAAGCAACAAGAGATATGACAAAAGCACAGGTAATTAAAGCATGCTTTACAGTATTAATATTAAAGATAGCTAAAGTAAAAATACCATTATTAGTTACTAATCACGTTTATGCTGCAGTTGGTTCTTATGTACCAATGAATGAAATTTCTGGTGGTTCTGGTTTAAAGTATGCAGCATCTACAATTGCAATGCTAACAAAGAAAAAAGATAAAGATGGTACTGATGTTATTGGTAACATTATAAGAGTAAAAATGTATAAGTCAAGATTATCAAAAGAAAACAGTCAATGTGAAGTAAAATTAAGTTATAAAACTGGTCTTGATAAGTATTTTGGTCTGTTAACTCTTGCTGAAAAGTATGGCATATTTAAAAAAGTTTCAACACGATATGAATTACCAGATGGTACAAAAGTTTTTGGTAAATCAATCAATGAATCTCCAGAAAAGTATTATACTGAAGATGTTATGAAACAACTAGAAGTAGCTGCACAAAAAGAATATTCATATGGAGAGGAAGAAGAAGAAGTTGTTGTTGAGGAAACTGCATGAGATTAGAAGATATTATATTTTGTAATTTAGTTTATAATGAAGACTTTAGTCGTAAATCATTACCTTATATCAAAGAAGATTATTTTGCAGATCCAAATGATAAGATAATCTTTGGTCTAATTGATAACTTTGTAAAGACTTATAATAAACTTCCAACTAAGCAAACACTTAGTGTTGATTTAGAAAATATAGAAAAATCTATAAGTGATGATCAGTTCTCAACACTTTCGAAATCTATTGATGCAATAAAAGAACCTGATAATGATATTGAATGGTTACTTAATACAACTGAAAAGTTCTGTCAAGAAAAAGCTGTATATAATGCGATTATGCAATCAATTAAAATTATTGATGGTAAAGAACCAAACTTATCAAAAGGTGCATTACCTGATATTTTATCTGATGCATTATCTGTTTCTTTTGATACTCATATCGGTCATGATTTACTTGAAGATACCGATGAACGATTTGAATTCTATCATAAGAAAGAAATAAAAGTACCATTTGACCTTGATTACTTTAACAAGATAACTAAAGGCGGTGTACCAAAGAAAACACTTAACATCGCTTTAGCTGGTACTGGTGTTGGTAAATCATTATTCATGTGTCATTGTGCTGCATCTAATTTACTAAGAGGTAATAATGTTCTTTATATTACTATGGAAATGGCAGAAGAAAAGATTGCTGAAAGAATTGATGCAAATCTTCTTGATACAACAATTGATGAACTTATGTTATTACCAAAAGATACTTATGATAAAAGAATTGATAAGGTAAAAAATACTACAGCAGGTAAATTAATCATTAAAGAATATCCAACTGCTGGTGCAGGTTCTTCTAACTTTAGATATCTCTTAAATGAATTAAAACAAAAACGTGGTTTTATTCCTGATGTTATCTATATTGATTACTTAAATATTTGTACATCATCAAGAATCCGTGTTGGTGCAAGTGTCAACAGTTACACATATGTTAAAGCAATTGCAGAAGAATTAAGAGGTCTTGCAGTTGAATTTGAAGTACCAATATTTTCTGCAACACAAACAACAAGATCAGGTTTCAGTAGTTCTGATATTGGATTAGAAGATACTTCAGAATCTTTTGGTCTTCCTGCTACTGCCGATTTTATGTTTGCATTAATATCAACTGAAGAGTTACAAGAACTTGGACAAATGATGGTTAAGCAGTTAAAAAATCGTTATAGTGATCCAACAACAAACAAACGATTTGTCATTGGTGTTGATAGAGCAAAGATGAAGTTATATGATGTTGAACAACGAGCACAAAATGATATTGTTGATGAAGGTCCATTAATGGATAAATCTCCACTTGGTAAAAAATTAAATTCTGAAAGAAAGGATTTTAGTGAATTTTTCTAAATCAAATATAGTATTAACAGATTGTGATGGAGTATTATTAGATTGGTATGCACACTTTGCATTATGGATGGGAAGAAAAGGATTTAAAGCAGGTCCAGTTCCAAGAGATGATGAGTATGGTAGAATTCTTTTAAAGGTTTATGGTGGACTTTCAGAAGAAGAACATGATTATTATTGTCAACAGTTTAATTGTTCAGCATGGATATCAGATGTTCCACCAATTAGAGATGCAGTTTTTGGTATAAAAACATTATATGAAAAACATGGATGTACATTTCATGTGATCACAGCATTTGGTGGTGATGAATATTCTCAAGCATTACGTATTAAAAATATTAAGAGAATATTTGGTGATGCAATTACAAAGGTAACATTTACACCCTTTAGAGGAAGTAAGCAAGAAGAACTCAACAAATATAAAGACAGTGGTTTATATTACATTGATGATAAGCCACGTCATATGGAATCTGCTATAGAAGCAGGTTTAACTCCAGTTATGATGGCTCATGACTACAATGCTATGTATATGGAGGTTGGAGAGTGTAGAAGAGACATCCTCCGAATTAAAAACTGGAAGAATTTTGTTGATATTTACTAAGTAGTTGATTTTAAAGGAAACTATTTTCAGTTAAAGTATGTACATTGTCTGCTATTTTTGATAGAATATATCTATACAATTAATTAAATAGGAGACAATATGTCACATGAAGTAGAAACAATGGCTTACGCCGGTGAAGTTCCTTGGCATGGTTTAGGTGTCGAGGTTTCAAATGACCTTTCACCATCTGAAATGATGGAAAAAGCTGGACTTAATTGGACAGTTGAAAAAGTTGATAGCTATATCAAACACGACGGTCAAGAAATTAAAACCGGCACTCAATCTTTAGTAAGAAGTTCTGATAGTTCTATTCTTACTAATGTCGGTCCTGACTGGGTTCCTGTACAAAACAAACAAGCATTTGAATTCTTTTCTGAGTATGTAAATACTGGAAATATGGAAATGCATACTGCAGGTTCTTTGAAAGATGGTAAAATGGTTTGGGCACTAGCAAAGATCAATGATGGTTTTGAACTTTTTTCTGGTGATGCAGTCGAATCATATCTTCTTTTCTCTAACCCACATCAGTATGGTAAATCAATTGACATTCGTTTTACCCCAATCAGGGTTGTATGCAACAACACTTTATCTCTTTCACTAAATAGTGCATCAAACAATTCTGTAAAAGTTGACCACAGAAAAGAGTTTAGTGCTGATAACGTTAAAGAAGCTCTAGGAATTGCATCTTTGAAACTTGAGAAGTACAAGGATATGGCATCATTTCTTGGTTCTAAGCGTTACACTAAAGACAATCTCATTCAATATTACAACACAGTGTTTCCAAAAAGATCTACTGATGGTGATATTATAAAAATTGAAGACTTGTCTAGAAATGCACAAGCATGTATGGAAGCTATCGACAAGCAACCTGGAAGTAAATTTGCTGAAGGTACTTGGTGGCAAGCTTTCAATTCTGTTACTTACATCACTGATCACGTTCAAGGTAGAAATGCTGACAACAGACTTTATACTTCTTGGTTTGGTGATAACATCAACAGAAAAAACAAAGCACTAGAAACTGCAGTTCAATATGCAGAGGCGGCTTAATGTTAAGTCAAAAGCAAAATCAAGCACAGCAGTGGGTTCATAAGTCTGGTCAAAAAGTTGGGATTTGGCCAGACCGAAAAAAAGGTGGTTATGTTCCTAGATTTTTTGTCGATGACTATGTTACAAAAACTGGAAAAAAACATAGTCAAAGAAGTTACAGAAAATTTAAAACTGCAAAAGAAGCAAAAGTTTTTTGTAATACGATTTGTGATTTTCTAACTGTTGAAACTGCTGGCAAGGAAAAGATTATCACTGCAATTGTAAAAACAAAATTTATTTAAGGAGAATATTATGAAAGCACAATACATTTTTTGGGGATTTATGCTAGGTTGGATGTGTAACTTATTTGCATTTATGGTAATTGGCTACATCAGAGATAGATTTACAGATAGAAGAATTCAAAAGATGCTTGATTAAATCTGTCTCCTAACATGAAAATAATAATCAAGCCTCGGAATCTTAAGGACTTCAAAGATGATTATGGAGTCCTTAAGTTCCATCTTTATAATGCAACAAAATATTTTGGTTCATTGTTACTCAGTCAAAAAGTTTTTCAGGATATGGTAGTAAACATCAAAGTATGTTGGAAGATTGATGCAGATGATGATGACTTCTATTATGGTGACTGCATAAATACTGACCTAGATAGATATCCAAGAGAATTTTCAATACGTTTACTTGCATCTAAGACAAAAGCTCAAAGAAGAAATATGTTTGAAACTTTAGCTCATGAGATGGTTCATCTTCGTCAATATGCAACAGGACAATTGAAACAACTTGAACGAGAAAACAATGTGTACAGATTCGGTAAATTATATTATAATAGTAAAAATATAGTGTATCAAAATTTACCATGGGAAGTAGAAGCAGAAACACTTGAAGTTGTACTAACAAAAGCTTTTGCTATTAATTATAAACTTATAGACTATTTGGGATATAAATTATGAAACATACGCAACACTTAAAAGTCGATTCTGATGAACTCAGAAAGACAATACTTGATAAACTGTGGGATGATGGATTAGATGGGTATCTTACAGTTGTATTTGAAAAGAAAGATGGTACATTAAGAGAGATGAAATGCACTCTTGTTAATAAGTACATACCTGAAGATAAGAAACCTAAAGGTGATAGTTCAACAGTAAACAATGCTGATGTACAACGTGTATTTGATGTTGATAAGATGGATTGGAGATCGTTTAGATTCGATTCAGTACGTCAAATAAAATATTCAACATATGATTTTATAGTATCAAAATGAATCTGTTTCTCTTACATGAAGATCCTAAAATATGTGCGCAGTATCATGCTGATATGCATGTCAACAAGATGATTGTTGAAACTGCGCAGATGTTATCAACAAACCATAGAATACTGGATGGTTATCCTGTCATAGAACAACGTGTAAACGAAAAGACTGGACGAAAGTACAAAGTAAAAACATACAAACTTGATAATGAGCTTGATTCGATTTTATACAAGTCATGTCATATTAATCATCCATGTACTGTATGGTTAAGGGAATCTATTCATAATTATAATTGGGGTTATGATCTTATGTGTGAACTTGGTATCGAAGTTAGAATCAGATATGGTACACGTCATAAGACTATATCTAAGCTTAGAGAAGTTCTTAAGAATCCTCCTAATAATATTCCAAACATACCTAAAACACCATTCAAACCTGCAATCACTGATAAAGATTGTATGTATCATGAAGGAAAGTTATTGAAGCCTGTTGAAATGTACAGAAAGTTCTATATGGTTTCAAAGACAGCAAAGAAAAAATGGGATGGTTGGAAACATACACCAACACCAGATTGGTTTCAACGAGGAGAGTTTTTATTATAAATAAGAAATAATGTTTAATCTAAAGTCTTTTATAACCGAACAAAGAAATGTCCATATGGAACACCTAGAGGATAATGTCCTTAATGCAGGTGTCGATGGAGCTAAACGTTCTTTGATATTCTTAACAAGACTTGTAAGATTACTTTCTGGTCATTCACGATCAAAACTCAACATATCTACAAAATGGGATGGTGCACCGGCAATCTTTGCCGGCATTGATCCACGTGATGGAAAGTTCTTTGTTGCAAAGAAAGGTGTCTTTGCCAAGAATCCTAAGGTATATAAAACTAATAAAGATATAGATGCAGATACCTCTGGGGACCTCGCTGCTAAACTCAAAATAGCACTAAAACATTTACCTGAATTAAAGATAAAAGGTGTCATTCAGGGTGATCTTTTATATAGCAAATCTTCACTCAAGAAGGTGAATATAAACGGAGAGCCACACTTATCGTTTCATCCAAATACGATTGTCTATACAGTGCCAATGAATACACCATTATCAAAAGAGATGCTTGCATCTAAACTTGGTATTGTTTGGCATACACAATATCAAGGTAATTCTTTTGAAGACATGCATGCAGTATTTGGACAACCTATAGCTATGCATCTTGCTAAAAGTAAGAATGTATGGTTTACTGATGCCGTATATAAAGATGTTTCTGGATCTGCTAATTTTACAGCGAATGAAACTAAGGATATAAGAAAAGATCTTAATTCAGCAATACGAACATATAAAAGTATCGATAAGAAAATGCTCAATGATATTTCAAACAATCATGAGTTAGTAATTCGTGTTAAGGCGTTTTACAATACTTATGTTAGAGCAGGAGAAGTTGTCAATGATACTAAATCTTTTACTAGGGATCTCGTTAATCATATTATGGATTACTATACTAAACAAGCGAGTACTAAAAAAACTGAACGTGGGAAAGCAGTACAATTTGAAAAGCAAAAGTCGCTTCTAAAACATTTTGTTAATCCTCCAAAGGTCCAAAAGATCTTTGATTTAATGTTACAGTTGAATAGTGTTAAGCTTAAAATTGTTGATAAGTTAAATAAGAATAGAACATTGAATACATTTTTACTTACTGATAAAGGTTATCAAGTTACATCTCCAGAAGGATATGTTGCAATCGATCATCTTGGTAAAAATGCAGTGAAGTTAGTTGATCGTTTAAATTTTTCATATGCTAACTTTTCACCAAACGTTAAAAAGGGATGGACAAAATGAAGTCATTTAAAAATTTTCTACAAGAAAAAGGACTATGGTATAATATTCATATGAAGCGCAAGCGTGGTGAACGTATGCGTAAAAAAGGTGAGAAAGGTGCACCTACTCAAGATGCTATAAAAAGTGCACAAGGTGAAAGCATTGAAGAAAAGAAATCAGAATCATGGGAAGCTGGTTATAAAAGACGTGTAGTTAAAACTACTAAACCAGAACATAAAGCAAAAGGATATGAATGGAGAATCAAAGGTAAAGAACGTCCTGAAATATCAATAAAGCTTTATAAGAATAAGCCATCTCAGGCTGAATTTAATAATCAAATGAGAAGAGTTGCAGGTCACGAATTTGGTAGTGGCTAAGTAGTTGATTTTAAACAAATCTTTTTTCCTTTAATAGTGTACATTTTCGTGTACATATGTTAGAATATTAATATATGTTAAATTTTAAACAGTTCATAGCAGAAGAAAAAACACTCAATATATTCGATATTGATGATACTCTTCTACGAACTACAGCCAAGGTCATGGTAATGAAAGATGATAAGGTTGTAACTAAACTCTCAAATCAACAGTTCAATACATATAAACTTAAACCTGGTGAGCATTTTGATTTCACTGAATTTGCTGATTCTGAGAAGTTTTTTAAGACATCTAAACCTATGATGGGAATGCTTCAAAAAGCAAAAGCCATTCTAGGAAATATGAAACCATCTTCAAAGATGATCTTTGTTACAGCAAGAACTGATTTTGATGACAAGAAGAAAGTTCTTGCAACATTTAGGAAATTTGGATTTCCAATCGATAAAGTTTATATTGAAAGAGCAGGAAATATCGTTAATGCAAAGAAGACTTCTGCAGCAATTGCAAAAGCCTATATCATAAGAAAATACCTTTCAAAGACAGGATATGATAAGATAAGAATGTATGATGATGCTCCTAAAAACTTAGATATGATCAACAAACTAAAGAAATTGAATAAAGATGTTTCTTTAGATCTACATCTAGTTACTCCTTCTGGAAACATAAAAAAGTATAAATAAAAGTAATAACAGTTAGGCTACGGCAAACCTGCTTGCTAACGGATAAGGCTAAGGTAAACTCCGAGATGAAAATAGAAAATCAAAACATACAAATAGTGTCAAAGTCCTCCGACCAAACAGCTAGATCTTTGACAAACTTAACAGAGCAAGCGGGCTCCGTGGCTGCTGTTTCTTTTGGACGTCTAAATCCAATAACAACAGGCCACGAAAAGATGGTCAACGCATTAAAGAAACAATCTAAGATACATAAAGCCACACCAATGTTATACTTGTCTCATTCACAAGACAAGAAAAAAAATCCACTGTCATACAACGAGAAGGTTTCTCTAGCAAAGAAAGCCTTTGGTTCTATCGTAAAAGTTTCAAAGTCAAGAACAATATTTGAAATATTTAAAGAACTGAATAAGAAATTTAAAGAGGTCGTTCTCGTGGTAGGGTCAGATAGAGTGAATGAATTTAGGACATTAATGAATAAATATAATAACAATTTATATAAGTTCGATAAGATCACAGTAATATCTGCAGGTGAAAGAGATCCTGATTCAGATAGTGTTTCTGGAATGTCTGCTTCAAAGATGAGAGACGCAGTTCAGAAAGGTGATAAGAGTAAATTTAAACAAGGACTACCAAAAAAATTACAAGCACGATCAAAACAAATATTCGATTTAGTGAGGGACGGGATGGGATTAAAAGAAATTAAAGAAGAGCTAATGCAAGAGTTGAAGGAAGAAGGTTTATTAGCATTAGATGAAGTTTTAACGTTACAACAAAGAATGAAGAAGCGTCAGATCTTCAAACGTTATAAGGCAAAGATTCAAAGAGCACGTAAGATTGCAATGAGAAGATTTGCTAAAATGCCTAACCTTAAAAAGAGAGCTCAGTTAGCTGCACGTAAATTAATTCGTAAAAGAGTTGCAGGTGAAAGAGGTACAAATTATCAAAAATTAAGCGCTTCAGAAAAGATACAAATTGATAAGATGTTAGAGAAAAAGAAAGGCTTAATTAGAAAGCTTGCAGTTAAACTTCTTCCGCGTGTAAAGAGAGCTGAAACTCAAAGATTAGCATCGTTTAGAAAAGGGGCTGCACTAAAATCTCATCATGAAGAGAATATTAAATCATTTAAAGAAATGATTTCTGAGAAGCCTGAAGTTCCACAAGATAGAGATGTAAAAGATCGTCCAGGTTCTCAACCAAAAGGATACTATAAAGGTTTATCTAAAGGACAAAAAGAAAGAAGAGCAAGCCAGTTTGAAAAACAAACTGATAAGCCAGCATCTATGGCTAAACCTGCTCCAGGTGATTTAGATAAGTCTGGAAAATTTAAGAAAACAAAACTATCAAAGCATACAAAGAAATATCGTCAGATGTATGGTGAAGAAGTAAATGATAAAGAATTAATCACCATCATTGAAAAGGTAATGGATAGAATAGAGACAACTCAACTTGACGAAAAGTCTTTAGAAGGATTAAAGAAGAAGTCAGAAAAGTCAGGTATACCTTATTCTATTTTGAAACAAGTCTATAATCGTGGTCTTGCTGCATGGAGAACAGGACATAGACCTGGAGCAAACCCTCAACAATGGGGATATGCTCGAGTGAATAGTTTTATTACAAAAGGAAAAGGAACTTGGGGAGGTGCTGATAAAGACCTTGCTGCCAAGGTAAGAAAAGAATCTGTTGAAATGAATGAAGGTTTTCAAATGGCATATGACTATTTTGGAAAACCTGCTGTTGCACCGATTGCAGACAAATTCAAAGAAATGAAAATCAACGGAGGATTTCACCATCATCCAGATACAATAAAAGAGATGGAGGATAATGAAAAAGATGTCAAAAAGAAAAAGATTACAATAACAATCGATGAAGGTGTTGAAGAATTAAATGAGATGAAATCATTTAAACAACACATGAAGAAACCTGAAGAAGTTAAACCAAAGAAAAGAGAAAACGATCTTCAAGGCGATGAAGTACGTAAAGAAAAGGCTGATGCAATAAGTGGTAATCTGTATAAAGCTAAAGCAAGGGATATTGGTACAGATGCAGCTTAAAGTCTTTATTCTCGCGTTTATTCTATCTAGTTGTTCTTTAATGGACTATAGTAAGATGGCAAATGTTAAGTATGATAATAGTTTATCAGAATCATTTGTACATGTTAAAATGAAACTAAACATGATAGATTGTGAGAATAAATTTACAGGAATTTGGAACTCTCTATTATATAATTCAGAATTTATGAAAGAATTTGCTGAATTTAGAGATGATCCACAAAAACAAACAGCAGCTGGAGTATATGACAATGTACTTAAAGCTTATAGAGGAGATCCTGCGGTATGTAATCGTTGGATCAAATTAACAAAAATTAGGATGAATGCGCTTGCTAAAGCATGGAGTAAAAGATAATGCAAAGTTTGAATGAAATAATAGAATTAAAGAAAAGTAATCAACATAATATTGTTGGTCAGTTAGCCGAAGAAGTTGAACAGATACTTCTTGACTTTAAAAATAGAACAATCACTGAGTCTGATAAAGACGCAATGTTAAAAGAAGTTGAACAAATCTATTTAGCTGATAGAGGGGCTACTGAAGAAGTAGTACTACGAAAAATTAAAAAAGTTTTCGAGTTCGCAAGCAAATTCGTCTAAATTAAAGGGGAATTAAAATGGGAATGACAAGAACACAACAAGCATTAGAAGAATTAAAAGAGATAGATCTTAATGCATATGAAGCATTAAAGTATTTGTGGAAAGACTCATTTAGTGGTGAGTTTAATCACAAAGACGTTGAAAAATTTATTGAATAAAATAAAATTAGAGAATTGATATCAGATAAGAATAAACATTTAATTGAATCAATTATTAGCAGTATACATGGAGTAGTGGGAATACAATAGTGGCTAGATATTATCCAACAGAAGATTCAAAGCTTAACGTATCAAGAGGTTTAGTACAGGATGCCGAAGTAAGAAATATTTTTGGCTATCAAGCTGCAGGTGATACAACATTAAGAGCATTATGGGAATTTGCAGCTACTAATTATGTTTTTCCAACATCTGCAATTACAATGACTGTTACATCTGCTAGTGCAAGTGATGATGGCAAATCGTTATTAATAAAAGGATTAGATGCTAATTATCTAGAAATAACAGATACTGTAACAATAACTGGTGGTGGAGATGTTAATACTAACATTCCTTTTTTTAGAATTAATGATATAATATTATTAACAGGTACAACAAATGTTGGATTAATAACAGTACAGAATACTGGTAAAACTGTTAAGTATGGAGGTATTAGAGCAGGAGATGGTAGAAATCAAGCAAGTATTTTTACTGTGCCCGCAGATCATTGTTATTTTTTATATCGTATTGATGCATTTTCAAATGACAGTTCATCAGCAAAACCTGCTGTATTCAGAAATTTTAGTAGAAATGCAAGTGGACAAGAATATAATACAGCAAGAACAACATTCTTTAATAATATGAATATACAAAGAAGATTACCATTTAAATATAGTGAAAAAACTGATATACAATTTCAATGTGCAACAAATCAAGGTACACATGAATTGTCAGTATTTGGAGAAGGTATATTAATTAGAGAACCATTAGCGGAGCCGAGTGTATACTAATGACTAAGCCAGGAACAGATTTTGTAAGAAATTTAGCAGTAGCATGTGTACCTTTACTTCTTGCTGCGCTAGGTTATCTTTTTACTAATGCATTGACATTACATGATAAGGTAAGAGTGTTAGAACAGAAGATGTCAATATTGATTGATATGGATAATAAGATTATTCCATCACCAGGTAATGCTATTGCAAGATTAGAATTAAAAGAACAGTTATTGATAGAAAAGAATGAGATTGATAAGAGAATTCATATCTTAGAATATCATGTTGACAAATTATTACAAGGAGAAGAAGATGCCAGCAGGTGAATTTGGTACAAGTAAACTTTCGAATAAATATAAAGATGATACGCCTGGAGAAAGAAAATTGAAAAGATTCGATAAGTTCTATACAGAAAATGTTAAAGAAAGATATTTAGAAGATCTTGTTCAAGAAGCTGCTGAGTATCAAGGAAAGAAAGTTAAGCTTAATGATCCAGTAAGATCAAGCGACGGTAAGAAGAAATTCTATGTCTATGTCAAGAATGACAAAGGCAATGTTATTAAGTTAGGTTTTGGTGATCCAAATATGGAGATTAAACGTGATGATCCAGCTCGCAGAAGAAGCTTTAGAGCACGTCATCAATGTGATACAAATCCAGGACCAAAGTATAAAGCAAGATATTGGTCATGTAGAATGTGGGCAAAAGGGCAAACAGTTTCAGAATTAGATTAAGGATAAACAATGTCATATAAAAATTTTAGTAATACATATAAAGATATTCTTACTGCCGAAGCAAGAAAAATATCTCCAAAAGAAAGACAGCTTGCAATGAAAGGATTAGGAGGGGAGAATGTACAGCAGATTATGCGTGCACTTCAAGATCCAGAAAAAGCTGTAAAGAATCCACAATTAAGAGACATCATCATGAAAGTTATGCAACAACTTTTAGATATTGTTGTTGATGATCCAGTAACATTTATGAAAACTAGAAAAGCCCTTACAAAAGAAGATGTTGATCCAACTGATACTGGTGGAAAAGAAGAAGTTTCAATGGCAATGAACCAAATTAATCAAGCACGTCATTACCTTGATGGTATAGAAAAGATGGTAAAGAAACAAGGTGATATGGAAGAATGGGTTCAGAATAAGATGACTAAAGCTACTGATTACTTAAAGTCAGTTTATGGTTATAACACAGGTAAAGATGTTAAAGAAGAAGGTTATAGTGCAGAAATTAACGAAGTAGATACAGACACCTTAAAGTCATATCATAAGCGAAGCCAAGATCATATGACAACTGCTTTGAAATCAAATGATCCGAAAATGAAGAAAAAGTTTGGTAACAGACTTACAGGTTCTGGAAGAGCTTATCAAAAATTAAAAGCAAGAGGCGTATCGTTAAACAATAGCACAGGTAAAGATGTTAAAGAATCTAAGGTCTTAAATCTCGAGAATGTAGTTCATATTCGTAAAACTACACCGAAGATGGAATATGCAATGATTAAATCTGCACTTAAAAAACATAAAGGTAAGTATGCAGAATCATGGGATAAGCATCATGTCTTTGAATTTAAAAATCCAGAGATTGTAGATAGTTTTATTAACGAATTAAAGTCAAAATATGTTGAAATACCACCAAATAAGGAGAAGAAATGAAATTATATGGAGAAACTAGTAAAGGCGCCTTGAAAGCAATTGCTAGTATATTAGAAAAAAAAGAA
>Ga0181577_10000487_pt1 | contig 32097 bp, 26 predicted proteins | sample 101ome_21_FD_132468 | JGI IMG/M metagenome (GOLD analysis project Ga0181577, IMG submission 132468) | Coastal salt marsh microbial communities from the Groves Creek Marsh, Skidaway Island, Georgia - 101413BT metaG (megahit assembly) | ecosystem: Environmental > Aquatic > Marine > Intertidal...
CATCTCTGTGCCTGCCACCAGATCTTCAACAACAACAACACCAACATTGTCACCTTTATGATGAACCAGCAAATGAGGTTTTGCCATGTTAATTCCTTTCAGCTCTAGAAAATAAAGATTGATGTTTCATATATGCAGAAAGTCAGAGGTAATAACAAGCCCTCTTAAAATCCTTATGGTTTTCCTAGTCTATTTTCCATCATGATGAGGACGTTAGTCATTAGAAAAGCTTTTCAGCAATACCATAAAACCGCTATGATAATCGCCTTATGGTCTTTAATGGATTTTGTCATGGTTAAAACCAGCATACGGTCTGCCTCTGCTAGTGTCTCGCTTGGCGATCATCATCATCAGACAAGTAAAGCCCTGGTTTACATGTTGATAGCCATGTTGCTGTTACCAGCCCTAGATGCCTTTGCAAAATTGTTGAGCGATTATCAATCCTCTGGCCAAATTGTGTTCTATCGGTTTTTGCTTCAGTCACTGTTCTTGTTTCCAATAGTTTTCTATCAAGGAGAATTGATAAGAACGCTTACTATCAGTCCATTTATTCAGTTTATGCGCGGAACCTTAATGGTACTGGCGACTACTTTTTTCTTTGCCGCTCTTAAATATATGCCTCTGGCAGAAAGCATTTCTATCTTTTTTGTCGAACCTATGATTTTAACCATTCTGTCAGCCATTATTTTAGGTGAGACCATTCGTATTCGGCGTATTCTGGCAATTATCGTCGGGTTTATTGGGGCTTTGATTGTCATTAAACCAAGCTTTGCGATCTTTGGTTGGCCAGCAATCTTTCCTCTCTGTGCTGCATTTTGCTTTGCCCTATATGTGGTCTTTACACGCCAAATCAGTGGCCGGTTATCACCTCTGCCCATGCAATTTGGCGTTGGCATCATGGCGTTATTGGTTGCCACCATCATGCTTTATTTCGGGTATCAGTTTGAGATAGATGCCGTCATGCCAAAGATACCCCAACAGGCAGAATTATGGCTGATCTTTGGGTTAGGCTTTTTTGCTACAATAGGGCATATCTTTCTGACCTCAGCAGTGCGCTATGCTGACACCAGTTTGCTTGCGCCATTTCAGTATCTAGAGATCATTAGCGCCATCCTTTTAGGCTATCTGATTTTTTCAGATATCCCTGACCGTCAGACAATTTTTGGCCTCGTAATTATTATTTCGTCTGGTATTTATTTGATGCATCGTGAGCGCCTGGCAAGATTAGCCAGCAAAGCCGAACAAGCCTAATTCCGATGACATTCTTTAGCTTGGATCCTTTGATTTCAGCTAAACATACCTATATCATAAAAACCTGAACTAGTCGGTTGAGAGGGAGAAAGTTATGATTAAGGGATTACATCACAAAGCCTATCGGTGTCGTAACAGCGAAGAAACCCGTCAGTTTTATGAAGATTTTTTAGGCTTATCGCTGGCTGGTGCATTAATGATTGAGGAAACGAAAACTGGTCGTGACACTAAAGTTCTGCACAGTTTTTATCGCATGGATGATGGGTCATTCATTGCGTTTTTTGAAGCTCCCGATCGGCCTTTTTCTTTTACGGATCATCATGATTATGATCTGCATCTAGCGCTTGAAGTCACCCCCGAGGACCTTCGCATTATGCTGGATAAGGGCAAAGCCGCAGGCATAGAAACACGCGGTGTTTCGGATCATGGCTTTATTGATTCAATCTATTTTCGCGACCCTAATGGGTATGTTGTAGAATTAACCGCAAAAAAACCGGATCATGATATCCATCTTCATGCTAATAACCAAAAAGCTAGAGCTATTCTTGATCAATGGAACACATTGGCCTAAAGCCTTTTGCCATGACTGAGTTTAGGGATTTATCCGCTGAACCTAACGGCTAAGCACCATTATTCCTGCCAACTGATATCCGTTAGCAAATCCAGCCCAGCGTCTCCATGAGTAGAGTTTCTTGGCGGCGAAAGAGGGGTGTTTTCCCATTTATCTAAAATGGCGGCCTGACGTTCAGCATCTGGATATAGCCAGACTTCAACCAACATCTGTGGATTTTCACGTGCTTGATAAACCATCACCTTGCAATCAGTTGCAGATAATTCAGACATAGCTGAATTGATCACACTAAGCCTGTCTTCTCGCTCTTGTGCAGATGCAAATTCTGAAATCGTGGTGATTTTGATCGTCATAGCTATTAGTTAGTTGAAATTAAATATAATTCAATCTTTTGTTTGGCGTTTTTAGACCTGTCTATAGATAAGGTTTTATGATAGTATTCAAAAGGATATGTTGTGTTTTGTAAAAAAAGTATGATATTTTCTTAATTTCCGCTATGTTAGCTCCAATATAGCGGATAAATTTTGTTATATTAAGTTTTGTTATTTTTAATAGTAAAGTCAGATGACAAAGGTTCAGATATGATTGGCAAAACCCGTTTCATTATCACTGCCGCATCATTTATGTTCGCGACATCGGTATGTGCAATTTCAGCCAATGCAGGCGGCCTTCCTGATGCTGATTCTGATAGCTCGGAAATCGATGCTAATGAGGCAAATTCAGCATCACCCCTAAACACATCCTCTTCTTCTGGAAACGAAGTGCCAAGCACCAGCGCAACATCTAGCTCTGCAGGTGCCACAGGATCTAGCAATGAAGGCAGTGAAGATGGCGAAGGCTTTGTTGCAATTGAAGATGATCCCCTGATTGTTGATGCTACAGCCATCATGGATGATGACGGCATGGGTGAGGTCTCGGTGCAATGGCAAATGCTTTCAAATGATGGCGGTTGGATGAACTTGACTGGCGCAACCCAGCAATCCTTTACTCCACGTCAAATTCATGTTGGTCACCGTTTGCGCGTTGTCATCACTTATGTTGATGGGCAAGGCAACCTCGAAACTTTGATCAGTCCTAGCTCCACTAAAGTTAAAAATGTAAATGATAAGCCATCAGGCGCTCCCATTCTGTTGGGTAATGCCCTTGAAGAAGACGCGTTAGTGGTTGATACCAGCACCATTTCTGACGAGGACGGGATCGGTTCATACGAGGTGATTTGGCAACGCTCTTCAACACGCACAGAATGGCAGACTTTTCCTAACGCCACGAGTGAGGTTCTTCGCCTTGGCCAATCGCATGTGGGATTTTCCTATCGTGCGGTAATCACTTATCTTGACAATCAAGGCACGCGCGAGATTTTGATCTCTAACCCATCAGAAACCGTGGCCAATGTGGATGACCCGGTTGAGGGTGAGGTGATGATTGTTGGCAAACCTCTTGAAGGTTCCATGCTTTCGGTTACAACCTCTGGCGTTTCTGATGAAGATGGGATTGCCAGCCTTTCGGTTAGCTGGGAAGCGTCACGCGATGGACGCAATTGGCGCGCCATTGATGGGTCAAATTATAACCAGATCTCGCTTAATCAGGCTCATGTTGGATTTCAGATCCGGGCTAAGGCCAGCGTTGTTGACACTTTCGGGGTGGAAACATTGATTTATAGCCAGCCCAGCAATACGATTAAAAACGTGAACAACGCACCAAGCGGAACCATTAATGTTCGCCGTGTAGGAAGTTGATCCCGTTAATTTAGTCTTTTTGTTTCCATTTATTTACCGGCTTCCTTTGTGAAGCCGGTTTTCTTTTGCGCCTAGATAACTAGCCTTATGCTGATCAAAGATAAAATCATGGCATCAAGATATTTTAGAATGGGGAATTTTTCGAATTAGGGAATTATTGCGAATCGGGAAATATTTGCATTGACACCGATTCGCATTTCATGTGTACTCATTCATGAATGTTGTATCCAGAGCCTTATAAATCTCAATATCTGGTATGCGTCTTTCCTGATGCAACGCTTTTCTTGCCCCAAAACCATCTGTATTTCCAAGGAGAAAGTCAATGAACCACATCATTGAAGAACTTCAAACGGAATGTCTTATTTTGCCTTTTCGTCCCGACAAAACCATGCATAACGATACAACGGCAACAACTATAGCCGCGCTGGTAGCAGTAACAGTTATGCACGATGAGAATATGTCTGCGGAAGAAAAGCTGCTTGAGATTATCGAGAAAAGCGGAGAAGCCGAAGTGCTCAATAACGAAGATGCTTTTTCTGAGTTAGGCCTACATCATTCAGAAGAAGATCGCAGCGCACATATTGCCGCAAATGATAATTCGCATCCGGTGCAACTTGTCTAGTCTTTCCTCATGCACCCGATAACTAAAACCGGCCTGCCTGTCAGGCCGGTTTTTTCTAATCTTCATTCCCCCTCATATCGGCATGGCCTTCGGAAGAAGTTTGGGGGATGCCACTCACAAAGTAAAACAATCATAAAAAAATGATCATCTTTACCTTTGTTATAATCTTGTCATATATATGAAGTAATATATAACGTTGATTAGTTTAATTGGTGATATGATCCTAGCATGACAGCATCCGATACTTCAGAGCCCACACCTATTTTCTCGTTTGCCACAGGTGAACTTGGCCCCGTTTCCAACTGGATTATCCGAAGCCTAGAGCGCTTTACCGGACAGCCCCATATCAAACGGCTTTATTTAGATTATGTTAATGATGGACGCCCTGATGAGCTTTTTTGGCAGGATGCGGTTAGCCGGCTTAATATCACGCCTGATGTTCATTTTGAACCGGACGCTTACATCCCTAAAACAGGGCGACTGCTAGTAATTGCCAATCACCCGTATGGTGTGGTTGACGGTTTAATTTTATGCTCTGAGATCTCTAAGGTTCGGCCTGATTACAAAATCATTACGCATCAGGTGTTGCGCCAAGCCCCGGCGGTTAAGCATCAGATACTGCCCATTGATTTTTCAGAAACCCCTGCCGCGCTTGCCACCAACATGGAAACCCGCCATGGCGCGGTAAAACAACTTCAGGATCATGGCGCGTTGATCCTGTTCCCATCGGGTGGCATTTCCTTAGCCCCTCGTATCATTGGAACCGCGCGTGACGTCCAATGGAAAACCTTTGCCGCCAAACTTGCCCAGATACCTGACACCACGATCTTGCCTATCTTTTTCAGTGGCCAAAACAGCCTAAGTTATATGGCAGGACGAAAAATTAGCCAAACACTTGGGTATTCACTAATGTTTCGTGAGATTTGTCGGATGATAGGACAAGATATCAAAGTCACCATCCGCAAGCCTATTCACAGCGCATCGCTTAAAGTCTTCAAAGACCGAAATGAAATTACCAACTATTTGCGTGCCCTTACCTATGGTCAAGAGACGTCCTGAGATAAGACCCCGGGGCTATGGCTTTCAACCAGAAAACGCCAGTGGCGAGCAGCTAGCATAACAAAATACCCCTCACCTTCTGACGCCTTAATCGTTACCCGAATATTTTCTGATTGGAGTGGTTCCTTTTGTTCCGTCTCAAAGGCGGCCTTGATCCGGTTTGAAGTTCCGATTTGCTTACCTGCCTCTAGCAAAAGCCCATCAAGCGGCCATTCCAGCCCTGTTGACGCCAAAAACTCTTGCCGCACCAATGGCCATACCGATAACCGTTCCCCTTGAGGAAGCAGACCGCTAAAATCCTGACGACAATACATAACCGCATCATGACAGCCGATTAAAATCATTGGTATTTGACATCGAGCCAAGGCGTGCAAAGCTGCGAGAGAATGATCAAATCGTCGACCAAGAAAGCCAAAACCCAAACAAATGGGCGCCCTTATACAGGAGATAGTTTTCTCAAGGTCTGTGGTATCTTGATTAGACATGGCTATAAGCCGTTCTGAGGGAAACAAGTTGAGATCACTGATCGAATCAAAGTCGCCGATAATATGATCTGGCATGACACCCATAGCCCGCGCGGCGTCTGCGCCGCTATCGGCGGCAATAAGGGGGTAATCATCCAATAATGGTTTGACAATCGCAGCATCATAACTGCCCCCACCCAAGGCTATAACTGGAAGCGAATAGCAAAGCATGGGGTTAGCTGTATAATGATTATTATTCATACTAAATCATAACACCTATCCATTGGATCAGGCAAAATAAAACCGAATTGAAATCGCCTGAATGGAAGTTGCTATGAACATAGAACTTAGATTGGGCGAGTTCCTTAATTGTAATCTTGAAAAAAGAAACTGCCACTAAGTTGAAAAGGATGGTGGAGCTAAGCGGGATCGAACCGCTGACCTCTACAATGCCATTGTAGCGCTCTCCCAGCTGAGCTATAGCCCCGTACCCTAACAGGAATGGTATTCCTACAATTACTCACCGGCTTTTGGCAAGCATAATTTGCTTAATTGTCGTCTTCGTCTTCATCAGTATCAAGGAATTCATCCACTAATGCGTCATCATCAATAACGTCATCATCGTCATCCTTATTTGGAACGGCGATGATGTCATCATTTTCATCATCGACATCATCTAAGTTATCATCGTCCTCGATATCATCATCAATTACGACATCATCAACCAGATCTTCATTTTTTTCTGACTTGACGGTTTTGTCTGCCACAACTGGCTTGATGCGACGGCTTTTGAGAAGCACTTCGGGATCAAATGCGACACCGCAAGATGGGCATTCAATCTTATCCTTATCAAAGTCATAATATTTACTGCCACAAGCCTGACAGGTTCTTTTTGTACCAAGTGATGTCACAACATTTCCTCGTCAAATAAATTACGATGCAAGGCATTTCACTTAAAATTTTCTCAAGGTCAATAAAAAAAACTGACCCAAGGCATGATTTTCGTTATATCTAATCTAAATTTTTAATATTTTTACTTCTTATGGGCATTCTTTGGTCAAATGAGCAAAGTTTAGGAAAAAGAAATCAGCCTGATGAATATATTAATATCGTCACCTTCTCCTCGGCTATATGGCCATGTCAGCTGTCCAGGGGATAAATCCATGTCACATCGGGCGTTGATCTTTGGCGCATTGGCGATGGGAAAAACCAAGGTGACTGGTTTGCTAACCGGGGATGATGTTCTGTCAACAGCTTCGGCACTTCGGCATCTTGGCGTTACTATCACTGAGCCTACCCTTAACCATGGTGGTCAAGTTGAGGCTATGATCACTGGTGTTGGCCTTGGCGCTTTGGCGGAACCGCAAGATCCTCTTGATCTTGGAAACTCAGGAACTGGCGCCAGGCTATTGATGGGGGTTGTTGGAGGTAGTGGTATCACTGCCATATTTACTGGCGATAGTTCATTATCTTCTCGCCCTATGCGCCGGGTTATGACTCCGCTAAGCCAAATGGGGGTTGAATTTTCCGCCAGAGACGGCGACCGTCTGCCAATGACTGTGATTGGAACAGACCAGCCACTCAGCCTATCATGGCAAAGCCCAGTCGCATCAGCACAGGTTAAATCTGCCATCCTGTTGGCCGGATTAACCGCTCGCGGAATCACCAGCGTTACCGAACCTGCGGCATCACGTGATCATACGGAAAGGATGCTTCGGCATTTTGGCGCAGACGTCACCACCGAACAGCATCAGGATGGCAGCTACACCGCCTCACTGAAAGGGGAAGCTGATTTGACCGCCGCAGATATCATCGTGCCCTCTGATCCCTCATCTGCCGCCTTTCCTGTGGTTGCTGCGTTGATCACGCCGGATAGTGAGATTACCGTTAAAGGGGTAGGCCTTAACCCATTTCGCTTTGGTCTTTATGAAAGCTTGCTGGAAATGGGTGCTGACATCACTATCAGCAATCGCCGTGAAGAAGGTGGCGAGCCTGTGGCGGATTTAATTTGCCGATCCTCTCAGCTTAAGGGCATTGTTGTTCCGGCTAGCCGTTCTGCCGCAATGATTGATGAATACCCTATTCTTGCTGTTGCCGCCGCCTTTGCTGAGGGCACAACCCATATGCCTGGAATAGAAGAATTACGCGTTAAGGAAACTGACCGAATTGCCATGATGGAAGTGGGTCTTAAACAGGCTGGGGTTAACGTGACAAGCACCACTGATAGCATGACTGTCATCGGCACACCCACTCAGCCCCCTAAGGGCGGCATTACCGTAGATGCCCAACATGATCACCGTATAGCCATGTCGTTTCTGGTCTGTGGCCTAGCCAGCGCAAACCCGATTACTGTCACAGGATGCGAGACCATCAACACCAGCTTTCCAAGATTTGCCGCATTGATGCAAGCCATTGGCAGTGATATCGCTGCGCCTAAAGAAACCGTGTAATGGCCGACAACACCCGTGGCCTTGTGATTGCCGTTGATGGAACCGCTGCTTCAGGCAAGGGCACATTAGCAAAGCATCTGGCAAGAACTTATAATCTGGCTCATCTTGATACTGGCTCACTTTATCGTGGGGTTTCTATCCGCTTATTGCGACAAGGGGTTAAAAGGGAAATTGATCCCCAACTTGCCGCCCTTGAGGCCAGCCGGATCGAAATCGCCGATCTTAATGATCCAGCCTTGCGATCAGAGGATACCTCTGCCATGGCATCTTTGGTGGCCAGTTTGCCAGATGTTCGCGCCGCGTTAATGGCGTATCAACGCCAATTTGCCAACCAACCCCCAGATGATCATAAAGGGGCTGTCCTGGATGGGCGTGATATTGGCACAATTATTTTGCCAAATGCGGATTTTAAGTTTTTTTGTGACGCTGCACCCGAAATTCGTGCGGAAAGACGCTATAAAGAGTTGCTTTTAGCTGGGGAAACGGCTATTTATGCCGACGTTCTGGATGCGATTAAGGAACGTGACCACCGGGATATGACCCGGCAGGTTGCGCCACTTCGTCCGGCAGACGATGCCATTCATATTGATACGGGCGAATTTACCGTAGATGAGATGGTGGCAAGGGCGGTTCAAATCATTGCATCACCCGATTAATTGTCGCCTGCATGATTTAAGGCCATGCGGGTTTATGTAACTTAACCAAATGCTGGAAACCGCCTTGTGACCTGTGATCCAAACGATGCCTTAACATGGTATCACAGGAATTCCTACCCAGCCGGAATCCGGGCGTGCCCGGTTATCACAAGCCGTTAACGGAGAAATCGTTTGTCCACTTCTAACCCCGGCCTTGAAGAGGCCATGAAAGAGAACTTTGCTGATCTTCTGGCAGAGAGCTTTAACGAAGATATGAATATTGAAGGCAGTGTCGTTGTTGGCACCGTCGTTTCCCTTGAAAAAGAAGCTGTCATTATTGATGTCGGTCTTAAATCCGAAGGTCGTGTTGCGCTAAAAGAGTTCACCGCGCCAGGCCAGGAGCTTAAGGTCAATATTGGTGATCAGGTCGAAGTTTATGTCGAGCGTCTTGAAGACCGTAATGGTCAGGCGTTGCTGAGCCGCGATAAAGCCCGTCGAGAAGAGGCATGGGCCGCGCTGGAAACCGCACATGATAAACAAGAACGCGTCACTGGGATCATTTTTGGCAAGGTTAAGGGCGGCTTTACGGTTGACCTTGATGGCGCCATCGCCTTTCTGCCAGGCAGTCAGGTTGATATCCGTCCAGTTCGTGATCTAGGGCCTTTGATGGATACCCCACAACCCTTTCAAATCCTCAAGATTGATCGCAAGCGTGGCAACATTGTTGTTTCACGTCGTGCTGTTCTCGAAGAATCACGGGCTGAAGCACGGTCTGAGCTTGTGGCTAATCTTTCCGAAGGTCAAATCCTTAACGGTATCGTGAAGAACCTGACCGAATATGGTGCGTTTGTTGATTTGGGCGGCGTTGATGGCCTGCTGCATGTCACCGATATTGCATGGCGCCGGATTAATCACCCATCAGAAGTTTTGTCTGTTGGTGAAACCGTTGAGGTTCAGGTGATCCGCTTTAATTCTGAGACTCAGCGGATTTCTCTTGGTATGAAGCAACTTCAGGAAGATCCATGGGAAGCTGCGAAAGCTAACTTTACCGGTGGTAATATCGTCAAGGGCCGTGTCACCAACATCACAGACTACGGCGCCTTTATCGAACTCGCAGACGGTGTTGAAGGTCTGGTTCATGTCTCTGAAATGAGCTGGACGAAAAAGAATGTCCATCCGGGCAAGATTGTTTCCACCAGCCAAGAAGTTGATGTCATGGTGCTTGATGTTGATATGGAAAAACGCCGTATCTCGCTTGGTATCAAACAGTGCATTGCCAACCCTTGGGAAGATTTTGCGCAAAGCTTTAAGGCAGGAAGCGAAATCGAAGGGGAGATTCGCAACATCACTGAATTTGGCCTTTTTGTCGGTCTGAATGAAGAGATTGACGGATTGGTTCATCTGACGGATATCTCGTGGGATGTTCAAGGTGATGAAGCTATCCAATCCTTCAAAAAGGGCGATATGGTCAAAGCCAAGGTGCTTGAAGTAGATGTCACCAAAGAACGTATCTCGCTTGGCATTAAACAGCTGACCGAAGACACAGTTGGTGAAACCCTGTCTAACATCAAGAAGGGTGATATCGTCACCTGTACCATCACCAAATCTACCGATGGTGGTCTTGAGGTAAGCGTTGGCGATAATCTGCAAGGCTTTATCCGCCGCAGTGACTTGTCCCGCGACCGTGACGAACAGCGTCCTGAGCGCTTTGCCGAAGGCGAAAAGGTCGATGCACAGGTTACTATGGTAGATGGGAAGGCACGTAAGCTATCCCTATCTATTAAAGCTCGTGAAATGACTGAAGAAAAGCAGGCCATGGCCAGCTTTGGGTCATCGGATTCTGGCGCAAGCCTTGGTGACATTCTTGGGGCAGCGTTAGCTAAGCGCGACACTTCATCAAAAGAAAGCGCAAGCAAAGATGACAACGCCGAGGAAAGCAAGCCTAAAGCCACAAAGGCCAAAGCCAAAAGTGACGATAGCTAATCGGTATTGTCTAAATCCATATTGATAAAAATAACCCTGCTTTGGCGGGGTTATTTTTTGCGCTTTCTTTTTGGCAAATCAAAATAACAAGCGATTGAAACCGTTGACAAATTTATCAGCCCTCGTCATAGTAAATTGTCTAGATGAGGTTACCATGACAAAATCTGAGTTAATTATTCGACTGGCTGAGCTTAATCCCAATCTTTTTCATCGGGACATTGAGCGCATAGTAAATTGTTTTTTTGATACTATTACCGATGCTCTTGCTGATGGTAAACGCGTGGAATTGCGGGGGTTTGGTGCCTTTTCTGTTCGTCAACGCAACGCAAGGCAAGGACGCAATCCACGGACAGGCGAATCGGTTAAAGTGGAAGAGAAAAAAGTCCCTTTCTTCAAGATGGGGAAATCCATGCTTGAACGGCTTAATCGCAATTCCTAATTGACCCGCTCGCCACGGTTTTAAAATAAGAACCATGACAGAGAGGGCGGCATCTGATGTATGTCTTAAAATCCATATTTGGCGGCATCATAGGCATCACCATTCTGGTTCTGGTGACTGATATCTCTATTTCCAATAGCCATGAAACTGCTGTTCATCTTTGGCCTTTTGGGGAATTGGCCATCTTACCATTATGGCTAGTTGTCCTAGGATGTTTTTCAGGTGGTCTGATTATTGGCGGCATTTTTCTATGGCCAAAATTGTTTATGAGTCGTCTGCGTGCCCATCAACTGTCACGCCGCATTGCCAGACTTGAGGCCGAATTGCTAGATCAAGAAGAGACCAATTCTACCGACCTGACTATCACGAAAGAACCAGCTGATGGCTGATTGCAAAATTTGTGGACTAGCAAGTCTTGCGGATTTGCATATCGCAAATCAAGTGGGGGCACGTTGGGGGGGATTTGTTTTCTATCCTGACTCACCTCGGCATATGACCCTTGAAACTGCTAAACTTATTGCTGATGACGCGGATCAAACTGGCCTGACTATTCAGCGTGTTGGGTTAGTTGTCGATGCGGATAATGATGCGCTGGATGCGATTGTATCTTCGCTTCGGCCTGCCATGATCCAATGTCATGGCAAGGAGACTCCTGACCGTATTTCTGCCATTAAATCACGCTATCATGTCCCTGTGATGAAGGCATTGCGGATTGCTAATATGGTAGATATTGAAAGCGCCCTGCGTTATGATGGGATTGCTGATTGGATGCTGTTTGACTCGGCTCCTCGGGATGCTGTTTTGCCCGGTGGAACAGGTCATACATTTGATTGGTCGCTGACAAGCGCCTATAACGGCAAAACGCCCTGGATGCTTGCTGGCGGACTTCATATTGGTAATATTGCGGATGCTGTCGCTACCAGCGGCGCTAAACATTTGGATGTATCCTCTGGGGTGGAAAGCCAGCCCGGAGTTAAAGATCACGCGGCCATTGCGGCCTTTGTCTTAGCGGCAGAGAAGCAAGATGCCCCTGACCTTCATAAGCAAGGATGAAAAGAGATGAACGAGCATAAACCCAATACCCTAAGAGACCAGCCTGATGAACATGGCCGATTTGGGATTCATGGTGGCCGCTTTGTAGCTGAAACCCTTATGCCGCTTATCCTTAGCGTTGAAGAGGCTTGGAAAACCTCAAAAAGTGACCCCGACTTTGCCGCCGAAATGGAATATTACCGCAAACATTATATCGGCCGGCCGTCACCCTTATTCTTTGCTAGCCGCCTGACGGAACATTTTGGTGGGGCAAAACTCTATTTTAAGCGCGATGAGCTTAATCACACTGGCGCTCATAAAATTAACAATGTGCTTGGCCAAGCGCTGTTAGCTAAACGCATGGGCAAAACCAAGATTATTGCAGAAACAGGTGCTGGCCAGCATGGGGTTGCCTCTGCCACAGCTTGCGCGCTATTTGGAATGGAATGTGAGGTTTTTATGGGCGAGGAAGATGTGCGCCGCCAAAAACCGAACGTAGACAGAATGCGACTCTTGGGGGCAAAGGTTCACCCTGTGACCTCTGGCACTGGCACGCTCAAAGATGCCATGAATGAGGCTCTACGCTATTGGGTAACAAATGCCGAAACCCATTTCTATATTATTGGCACTGCCGCAGGTCCTCATCCTTATCCTGCTATGGTCAGAGATTTTCAATCAATCATCGGCGTTGAAGCCAAAGAGCAAATCCTTGAGGCAGAGGGGCGTCTGCCTGATGCCATTGTGGCTTGTATTGGTGGCGGATCAAATGCGCTAGGGCTCTTCCACCCGTTCCTTGATGATAAAGAGGTAGAAATCTATGGGGTTGAGGCCGCTGGACACGGGATTGAAACTGGGGAGCATGCTGCCTCACTCAAAGGCGGCAAGCCGGGTGTCCTACATGGAAACCGGACTTATCTTTTGCAGGATGATCACGGACAGATCAAAGATGCCTATTCTATTTCCGCAGGGTTAGATTATCCTGGTATTGGGCCTGAACACGCGTGGTTGCATGAAATTGGCCGAGTTAATTATGTCAATGCAACTGATCAAGAAGCCCTTGAATATTTCGCCTTATGCTCACGCCTTGAAGGCATTATCCCTGCCTTAGAACCCGCCCATGCGCTTGCTTTTATCTCAACTATGATTGGCAAGATGGATAAGGATCAGATTGTCATCATGAATATGTGTGGTCGCGGTGATAAAGACCTCGAAGCGGTTCTGCCTATTCTTGAAAAGCAGGGGAAGCTCTAATGGCACTTGATCGCATCAGCCAATGTTTTTCCGCTTGCCGTGACGAAAACAGGGCGGCGCTTGGCATCTTTATTTCTGCTGGTGATCCTAATCCTGAAACCTCAGAAGAATTGTTGCTTGGCTTACCTGATGCAGGGGCAGATTTCGTTGAACTTGGCATGCCGTTTTCTGATCCGATGGCTGATGGCCCTGTCATCCAAGCTGCCTCATTACGTGCGATTAAGGCTGGCATGACCCTAGATAAGGTGTTGAAAATGGCAGCACGGTTTCGTCACCGTCATCCTGATGTGCCTCTTATCCTGATGGGGTATTATAATCCAGTTTATATCTATGGCGTTGATCAGTTTCTGGACGATGCCATGACCGCAGGGGTTGATGGTTTGATCATGGTGGACTTGCCACCAGAAGAAGATGATGAGCTTTGCCTGCCTGCAACAGAAAAGGGCATGGCCTTTATTCGGCTGATTACCCCAACGACAAATGACAAGCGGCTGCCAACGGTAATCCATAATGCCAGTGGATTTGTCTATTATGTATCCATTACGGGCATCACAGGAACAGGCAGTGCTTCTGCGGATAGCATTGCCAACGCTATGGCACGCATCCGCAAAGCTAGTGATTTGCCTGCGGTAGTAGGATTTGGCATTAAGGACGCGGACGATGTCCGCGAAGCTGGACGGCACGCTGATGGCGTAGTTGTTGGATCAGCAGTAGTTTCCATCATTGCTGAACATTGTGATGCCAATGGAAAAGCCGAACCAGACACTGCCCGAAAGGCGCTTGATCTGGTAAAGCAGTTAAAAACTGGAACCCCTCGATAACGAAGGAGCGCAGAAAATGAATTGGTTATCCCGCACCGTTCTGCCAAAGATTAAGGCACTGGTTTCGTCTGAAGAACCGAAAGAAACCCTCTGGGTAAAATGCACTTCATGCGCCCAGATGATCTTTCACCGTGATTTTGAAGAAAGCTGGAACACCTGCACATCTTGCGGTTATCATATGCCACTAGATCCTGAGCATCGGATTAAACTTCTTTGTGATCATGGCTCTATAGAAGCTATCCCCGTGGATGTGGCCCCAAAAGACCCTCTGAGCTTCCGTGACCTTAAACGCTATTCTGACCGCATAAAGGATGCTCGTAGCAAGACTGGCCATGAAGACGCCATTATGGTGGCGGCAGGGCAGATGGACGGGCAAGCTGTCGTTATTGCTGCTTTTAATTTTAAGTTTATGGGCGGATCCATGGGGCAGACCGTTGGCAACGGCATTGTTAAGGCCGCATACGAAGCGATTCGCCGTCAAGCGGCCTTAATTATTGTACCGTCTTCTGGCGGTGCGCGCATGCAAGAAGGCATCTTGTCCTTAATGCAACTGCCGCGCACGATTGTTGCTATTGATGAGCTGCGTGAGGCTAGCCTGCCTTATTTTGTTTTGCTGGCTCACCCCACCACTGGTGGCGTTACTGCATCATTTGCCATGCTTGGGGATTTGCATATTGCAGAACCAGGCGCCATTATTGGCTTTGCTGGAAGACGCGTGATTGAGGATACGGTTCGTGAAAAACTACCGGATAATTTCCAGTCTGCTGAATATCTGCAAGAACATGGTATGGTGGACATGGTCGTCCCACGGCAAAATCAGAAACAAACCATTAGCAGTATCATAAATATGCTAATGACCAGTCGCGCGGTTAAAGCAGCGGAATAACCTGATGCCCAACTCTCTCTCGCGTCAACGCGCAGAACAGGCGCTTTTGCGCCTTGGTCAGCTTCATCCTAAATTGATTGATCTGGGGCTCGACCGGACGTTTAACTTGCTAGAAAAATTGGGCAATCCGCATCTATCTATTCCGCCACAAATCCACGTTGCTGGCACCAATGGCAAAGGATCAACCATCGCCTTTCTTAGGGCAATGCTAGAACATGCCAATAACAAGGTGCATGCTTATACCTCACCTCATCTGGTGCGTTTTCATGAACGCATCCGCCTCGCTGGGCGGCTAATTGATGATGATACGCTTGCTGATTTGCTTGAGGAGGTTGAAACCAAAAATGGATCGGATTCCATCACCTTTTTTGAGGTCACCACCGCTGCTGCTATGTTAGCTTTTTCCCGCATTGAGGCCGATATCACCTTACTAGAAACAGGATTAGGCGGACGCACGGATTCAACCAATGTGATTTCATCCCCATTGATTTCGATTATCACCCCGATTGACCGTGATCATGAACATTTTTTAGGCACGACCATCAACGCGATTGCGACTGAAAAAGCTGGCATCATTAAGCCGTCTGTGACTGTTATTTCAGCGCATCAACATCCTGAAGCTGAGGCAGTGTTACGGCAACGCAGTAAAGAATTAAACAGCTCATTTTATATGCTTGGCAAAGAGGTCGCTTTTGATCATGACCAGATGGGTGGTTTCCACATCACTGTTGAGGGGCAGAGTTTAAGCTCACCAGCCCCAACTATGATTGGTCCACATCAATCGGATAACGCTGCACTTGCCGCAGCAGCATTAATGCTAACTATGCCAGAAACTCCGCAATTCTCTATTCTTGCTGGCATTCGCGCTGCGACTTGGCCTGCACGAGTGCAAAAGCTTGATCATGGCAAGCTAGTTGCGCTTTGCACCCAAGGACAAAGCATTTGGCTTGATGGTGCCCATAATCGGCATGGAGCAGCAGCACTAGCAAAGAGCCTGACCCATCTTCATGATGGTAAATGGGTTATGATTGCTGGGGCATTGAACACCAGACCGCCAGCAGATTTTCTAAATGAACTTAAACCCTTGATCCATCATCTGGTAACGATCGCGATCCCCGAGCAAGATGCTAGTCTTAGCGCAGAGCATCTGGCAGAAACCGCATCACAACTAGGGATATCTGCAAGCCCAGCCACAGACATTAGCGCGGCTATAGAACAAGCTAACCATCATAATGATCAAGGAAACCGCCCATTGATCATAGGCGGTTCACTCTATTTGTCTGGTTATATCTTAAAAGAGAATGGCAGCTTGCCAGACTAGGTAATTAAAGACTTTCTTCAACCCATTCCGCCAATTTGGCTTTGGGTGCCGCCCCAATTTTTTCAGCTTTGACTTTGCCACCGTCAAAAATCAGAAGCGTGGGAATGCCGCGCACACCATATTGTTGAGGAGTTTGCGGATTTTCATCGATATTGACCTTTACGATTTTAATACGATCACCAAGCTCATCGGACATTTCCTCAAGCGCAGGGCCAATAGCCTTACAAGGGCCGCACCATTCCGCCCAGAAGTCTACCAAAACGGGGGTATCCGATTCTAGCACATCTTTAGCAAAATCATTATCTGTGGTCTTTATGGTTGCCATGATCTTATCCTGATAAAATTCATCCATTATACATATGTAATTATTACCCTCTTCAGCGTCAAGAAGCGGCCTGATCTTTATTGATAATTGTCTTGATCGCTGTCTCTAATTCCACCGGATCAAGCCAGAACACTATGGGTCCTTCGGTAAAGATAAGGCTTGGTTTTATCTGATGTTGCGGAAAAATATCCAGTAAGAGACGATAGTATAACCCCATCTGGACCAGATACTGACCTGAAATACCGCTTTTTTGATCAGGCACCTGCCCAGTCTTAAAATCAGCAAAAATAACGCTATCAGCACCAATCACAAGACGATCAATGACGCCGCTAACAACGTGATCGCCAACTAGCCCACCTATGGGCAACTCCGCAAACGCTTCAGGCGCGAACAGATCCGCCAGATCAGGCATAGCCATTACCTTCTGAGCTTCATTGAGCCATGATGAGGCCTCTGCCTGGCTGACCTGATCATCACCAAAGGATGAGAGATTGGCATGAATTACCCTAGCCGCCGCTGCGTCTTGCCTATCTAGGCTAAGTCCGGGCAATACCTCAAGCAAGCGGTGTATGACCTGACCACGACGTATCGCTTTCTTGCGATCCACCCCTGAAATAGAGGTGGCCTCAAAAGGGGTAGAAAACCGTGACGGGGATAAGGGGCGCGGCGGCGCGGCCTCAACCGGCGGCGCATGATCAAGCCATGCTGGCAATGCTATGCCATCATCCACATCCTCTCTTTTGCCCTCTTCATGCGGGGCTGGGTGCAATGGGATATTAGCATAAGCCCCATAAAACAAAGCCTGATCCCCTGCGACTTCACCAGAGTTTTGCGTCTGATCCGATAGGCCTTGCGCATCTGCCATAGCAGAATGGATTCTTTCATACCAACTTCCCTCAAGCGAACGGCTATTTTTCTTGAGAAAGCCACTGACATAGAGCCCATCTTTGGCGCGCGTCATAGCAACATAAAGCAAACGGTTGTTTTCTTCTTTTTCAGCAATTTTGGCTGCTTGCCTTGCCTCTCTCACGGCTTTTGCCCGAACCGGAAGAAAGCGTGAAGATGCCGAAAAGATAGGAAGCTTCATCCCAAGCTTAGGGCATTCACGTTCAAGCAAATCTTGGCGTTGAGTTCGCATTTGCATGGCATCTGGCAGGATCACCAACGGGGCTTCAAGGCCTTTGGCCCCATGAATGGTCATGATGCGAACCGCTTGGATATCTCTGTCATCATCATCGCGTTTAATTTCAGCAGAAGCTGTTTTCATGGCCGCAATAAAGGCTGATAAAGATGGCGTATTATCCTGTTCATATTGGCGCGCGCGTTCCTGAAACTCATCCAGAATATCCAACACAGATTGCCCCTGCCGCTGGATAAAGGCTAAACGGGTTTCAGTATTTAAAATCTCACTATAAAACCCATGGGCCGTGTTCCGCGCCGCCGCCCCCATATAGTCTAATAGTTTTTCATAAGCTGCGTTGACATCATCCTCTTGTTGGGGATTTGTGCGCAGACGAGAAAACAGGCTCTCACCTTTCTGACGATCGCGAGCAAGATGATAAAGCTGATCTTCACTAAAACCGAATAACGGTGATTTCAATACCGCTGCCAAGGTCAGGTCATCTTCAGGCAAAAGCATTACCTCGCCTAGTGCCAGCAAATCCAGACAGGCAATATCCTCCATCAGCTTAATCCGGTCCGCCCCGGCTAGCGGGATCTGTTCAATCTGTAATTGCCGATATAAGGCTTCATATAAACCATCACGCTTTCGGAGAAGCACCAGAATATCCCCAGCATGAGCATAGCGCGCCTGCCCAGGATTGTTAGAGTCAGCGATAGCGACCTTGCCAATCATATTCTTAATCACCGCGGTTATCCGGCGTGCATGTTCATCAAAAATATTGGCATCATTTTCCGTCTTGGTTAGGGTATCTAGATGAACCCAGCCAGACTCTTGCTCACGACTGCTGATATGGCGCATGGCGGGGTTGGCCATATGGCCGCTAATCCCTAAAATTGGCCCAAGCGTCCCGTCTGCCCCTGTGACATGATCCACAATTTTTAAAATTGGTGATACCGTCCGGAAAGACGTATCCAGTTCAATTCGAGCAAAGGGACGATGAAAGGTATTGCTGTCTTTTTCTATGCGTTCCGCCTTAGCATGAAAGAGGTCTGGTCTCGCCCCCTGAAAACTGTAAATTGATTGCTTATAATCCCCGACTGAAAACACACTTCTTCTAGGTTGATCCCCTTCATGATCATCTTTCTGATCATTTAGCTGATCTTCAAACAACTGATCAAAAATTTCCCATTGTCTTGGGCTGGTATCCTGCGCCTCATCAATCATGATGTAGCGAATACCCTGATCCAGTTTATAGCGCACCCAGGCTGCACTAGCCTTGGTCAAAAGCCTGCTCGTGGCGTTGATCAGATCATCATAATCCATAACGCCCCGAAGTCGTTTAATGCTGTTGTAATGATCATGTTCCACGCGTGCCAACTGGATTAAATCAAAGCTGTTCTGCGCCGTATCAATGGCGTGAATCTGTTCAAGCTGGCTGATCAGCGTCTCGCCTATTCTCGCCATCATATCCGTGATGCTTGGCACAGCCTCTGTTACTGCTTTGGTGGCGACTTTTTTAAGCAATTCCCCCTCACCTGTTAAAAAGACACTAAGAAATGTTTTCATCCTATCTTTTCTGACAGTGAGATCAGCGTCTAACCATGCCGCTAATTGCCTGGCTTTTTCTTGTTCTGTTTTGCTACCATGGTCCTGAAAAGAGGTGATAATTTCCCTTAACTTCGCCTCAAGTTCCGCATCAGGTGAGGCCAGCTGATTGATGATCCCAAGCACCTGTTTAGGATCACTGGCAAAACCTCCACAACCCATTAAATCGAAAATCGCTGTCTTTACCGCAACCGGATCAAGGTTTGCCCGTTCAAGCAACGCCGGATAAGCTGACATGTTTCGCATCAGTTTAATGATATCATCAACATCACGCACCAAAGCCAGCCGTTCGAGCGCATCGGTAATTTTGTTCATGGACTGATGCAATGTTGTGATCAAAGCATCTTCTTTGAGCTTTAGGGATTGGTCTTCTTCCATCACACGAAAATAGGGGTTAACCTCCGCCTCTCGTGGAAAGCGCCTTAGCACTGATTGACAAAACGCGTGAATGGTTTCAATACGCAGAAATGAGGTGGCGTCCAAAAGTTGGGCAAACAGGTTTCGCGCCCGCATGATCTGTTTTTCAGTTGGGCTTATAATTCCAATGCCTTTGAGTTTGTTGATGAGTTCCGTTTTTTCTTCATAAGGCCATGTTGTGATGCTTTCATAGATGCGATTTCGCATCTCAGTGGCGGCGCCTCGTGTATAGGTGATTGCCAATATCTCAGCTGGGTCAGCACCATCAATTAACAGGCGTAACACACGCCAAGTCAGAACACGGGTTTTGCCGGTGCCAGCGTTAGCGGACACCCAAATCGAACGATCCGGTGATGAGGCCTGATGTTGTGCCGCGGTTGCACGATCGACAATCTCATTCTTCGTGATCATCGGCCTCATCCTCGCTTGTGATTGCCCATTCTTTGACACGGGCCAGATGGCGGTAATCACTGTATTTGAGATTGTCGTGGGTAACCGTTTCAGACAAAAACGGGGTTTCAGGCTTCATCACCTGAACCAGTTGATCTTCTACCAGCGTAATGATCTCATCTATCGTGATATTCTTACCTGGCCTAGGCTCTTTCTTGGCTGGGATGTTGCCTGTTCCTGAAAGTTTCCAATAAGCCACAGTGATTTCGTCTGGTATTGTGCTGATACCTTCAAACCCCTTTGCTTTGGCGATCATAGCCTCAACAATCAGCTGACAGTTAATGGCATTGTTGACTTGGGTTTGGGTTGGCACTTTTCCCGTTTTATAATCAATGATCCGCATCGCACCATTCTGCATCAGATCAATGCGGTCTGCCTCTGCTGTGATGGTCATGTCATGCCCGCCAATAGCAAGCCTCGCCTTGCCACGTGCCTCAGAATAACTGGCAGATCTGTTGGGACGATCCCGGCTCTCATCCGTGATAAGCCAAGCGGCAATACGCTTAAACCGTAATTGCCAGAACAGCTTGATCCATGGTGTTCGATCAAGAGCGGAAAGTTGCTTATCCCCCTCAGTCAAAAGGAGGCGCAACGCATCATCCGGCAAATCCCCACAGCCATATTGCGACATGAAACCGTGGATGGCACGGTGATAAAGCGTACCTTTCAACGCTGGGTCAGGCACGCTAAGAACAGGATCAAGGGCCTTTAACCCTAACACCCGCCGTGCATATATCGCATAAGGGTCACGCATCAGCACCTCAAGTTGGGTTGCTGAAAAGGTCATCATATGGCGGCGGCGTTCCTCAAGGCTAATGACTGGCTGAGGCCGCAAGGCAGGGGTAATCCGCCCTTTCAGATGATGCCGGCGGCGATCCCATTCTACTAGCCTCTGTTCTCTTGGGGGCTTGAGCTGACTTGCTGTTAATACCGCCATCAGTCGTCGCCACCAGCGCGATGGTTCGGTTGGCGTTCCATTATCTTGACGCGAGCGTGTTAACATCACTTTTGGTGCTGCCATAGTCATCATCACATCATGTGCCGCCATTCCAGCACGCCAAAACGGGGTTGGCAGACCAATAGATCCACGCATTTTTCGGCTCATCCATGGGTCGGCTTCAGGGTGTTGGGGGGTTGTGCCTTCATTCATACCGCCAAGGATCATCAGGTCACTGGCCTGCATCCTTGCCTCAACAAGACCCATGATAGATAGCCTAGGGTGCAAATCATCTTCAGGGTAAATGGTAACGCTTGCCATAAACTCTTCTATCAGCGTGGCATAGCTTGGTGCGTCGACCTCAGCCGCACTGCCATAGCGCGAAATACCATCAAATAATCCTGCCAGTCGATGCCCATCACGCCCTTGCCAGACGAGATTAGGGGTGATGCCATCATGGCTAAGCGCTTCGGCCGCTTCAGCATGGGCGTTGGCAATTCGCGCCAAATTATGTTCAGCATCATGCAGTTGCAAAAGAGGTTGATATGGATCGATTAGCCGTTCTTTTACAAATTTTTCCAGTCCGGGGGAGATCTTTGCCGCCTTTTCCTGAAGCCTCTCTAATCCTCCGCCCTGATAGCTATCCTCACGCTGGCGAATAACCTGTCTTTCAATCTGGCGCATATGATCACGGAATTGCGCCCTATCCATGCCGCCACAGCAATACGGATGCTGGGTCAAGGCCAGCAAGCGTTGAGGGCTGAAATCATCTGCCCATGCCTCCGCCATAAGACGCAAAAATTGTGCCCCTTTGGTCTGTGACAACACCATTCCAGCACTTGACGGAACCCCAATGCCCCATCGTGATAATTCCATAGACACCATTTGACCAAGGGCTTTGTCAGCGGTGATTAGGCTGGCGGTTCGGTCTGGGGTCTCAAGCACCTCGCGCATGGCAAGGGCGATAACCCTTGCTTCTTCGCGGCGATCGCGGCAGGTGACCATTTCCATCCCTGACACCGCTTGATCTGGCAGGGGATGAGCGCGAAGGCCATACCATTTCTGAGTCTGGCTGGATAGCCGCATAACCTCACGCAGAAGCCGCAAACGGCTTGTCGGGTCAGACGGATCAAGATCAGGTGAAGGCCACGGCGTTACCCTCTTTCGATCAACCGCTATCGCATTAAGCAACCGCGCCAGTTGAAATTGGGGATGCGTAGCTACTGTCTGATCTTTGCTAGTGGTCAACTCGCCCCATTCTTCCTCTTCCATGCCCATATCCAGACCGGGCAGTACCAGATAGCCCTGAGGCAAAGTGAGCACAGTTTTCATCAGCGCTTGTGTCGCTGGCACTGAACCGGTTGAACCTGCAATGATGACTAAACCTTGGGGTGGATTTTCCTGCCATGCTTTATCTCTTGCGCGGATCGCCGCGTCACGCCAAATCCCCTGATCCGTTTTTCCACGCTCGTGCAAGACATCCGGCCAGTTTTCCGTCAGGATTTTCAAAAATGCCAAAATGTTTTGCCAATGATCTGCCAGTTCACTAGTGACCAAATCTGACAGGTCTTTAAAATCCACACCATTGGTTTGCATCTGATCCAGAAACTCCCCTAAAGCGCGAGCTAGTCCAAATGCCTCTGTCTGGCTAATGTCTTTTTCTGCGTTTTGATGACGAAAGAGATGCACCAATCGGGCCAGCAAAAACTGCCGCTCAAGGGGGTCAATGACTGGCGGCAAATCACCAGCATCCCACCCTGCGACCACAAGGTCAGCATCATCGGTGTCAATATCACCGATTGCCATCAGCCGTGGCAAAATCTGGGGCTTACCAGCAGAATAGCGCAAAAACGCAAGCCGAACAGCTTGCGTCAATCGGCGGTTAGGGAGAAGGATCATCGCTGATGCCATGCAAGCAGGATCATCAACCTTGGTCATGATTCCGGCCACCAAATCATCTGCGAAACAGGCCCCTGCCGGAATATAATGGACACGAGATGCGTCAGGATTTGCCATAGCGTATTATACCCCACTGTGACCCAAAAGCCTAGTTAGACTTAAGTGTAATCTTACCACAACCCAGTGGACACAAAGGCGAAATATAGACGGCGCCATAAAGACTTAGAGGAGAGGCTCAGTGGTTATACCTGCAGTTTCTAGGATAGCGCGCCAATAGCTTTGATAGGCGGCGGCAACATGAAAACTGACCTGCCTAATGCTAGGGTCACGGCCTTGTTTTAACGTTATTTGTAATCCATTTTCAGGGATGGCCGCGCCTAGCTTACTCATCCATTCAATCACACAAACAGCGTTAGCCATACCTTCGTCAAGACCAATATCAAACGCTTCTTGGGGCGTATCCAGCCGCCATAAATCCACATGCCAAATCAGATGCTCTGACCCTGATTTTTTATTATTGGCAGGACGGGGATAATACTGAACCAAAGTAAAAGTTGGGCTAGGAATATCCTCAAGCGTTATCCCAGCGCGTGTTGCCGCGGCCCGTATCATTCCCCTAGCTAGAACAGATTTGCCTGCCCCCATCTCACCTTCAAGGCCGATCACATCGCCAGGGTTGAGATGCTGTTCAAGCTGAGCACCAAGGGCTAGGGTTTCTGCCTCACCTGTGAGTTCAACTACAGCCAGTTTGACATCAAAAAAAGACATGATGTTATTGCATTACCCAAGAAGCAACATAAGGCCACGAGAATGATATGGCCCTGGCTGGCATAGCTTAATAACGATATTGATCGGACTTAAATGGACCAGCCTGATCAACGCCAATATAGCTTGCTTGATTTTTATCAAGTTTGGTTAGCTTGGCACCAACCTTTTCCAGATGCAACATGGCAACTTTTTCATCAAGATGCCGCGGCAAGGTATAAACCTTATTTTCATAAGCCTTGGCATTGCTCCATAATTCTATTTGGGCCAGCACCTGGTTAGTAAAAGATGCCGACATCACAAAAGAAGGATGCCCTGTCGCACAGCCCAGATTCACCAGCCGTCCTTTAGCCAACAGAATCATTTTTTTGCCATCAGGAAAGGTGATCTCATCAACCTGTGGCTTGACTTCATTCCACACCATATTGGTCAGGGCATTGACCTGTATCTCATTATCAAAATGCCCAATATTACAAACAATGGCACGATCTTTCATTGCACGCATATGGTCAACATTGATCACATCACGGTTGCCTGTTGCAGTGACAAAAATGTCAGCCTTTGTGGCAGCTTCTTCCATGGTGACCACTTCATAGCCTTCCATCGCCGCTTGTAACGCACAAATCGGGTCGATTTCGGTTACCATCACTCTTGCTCCGCCTTGACGGAGGGAAGCGGCAGAACCCTTGCCCACATCCCCATAGCCGCAAACCACAGCCACTTTACCAGCAAGCATCACATCGGTAGCGCGGCGAATACCGTCCACCAGAGATTCGCGGCACCCATAAAGATTATCAAATTTGGATTTAGTCACACTGTCATTAACATTAATGGCCGGGAATGGCATTAATCCAGCTTCTGCCATTTGGTAAAGCCTTAACACACCTGTGGTGGTTTCTTCGGACACACCCCTAATCGCATCACGCTGCATCGTGAACCAGCCTGGGCTAGCTTCAAGACGCTTCATGATCTGTGCCTTGAGAAACTCCTCTTCTTCTGACGCCGGTTCAGCCAAGATGGTTTCTCCGGCTTCGGCTCTGGCGCCTAGCAAGATATACATGGTGGCATCACCACCATCATCAAGGATCATATTAGCGCCTTTTCCATCAGACCACTGAAAGATTTGATCCACAAAATTCCAGTAATCCGCCAGGGTTTCACCCTTAAAGGCATAAACAGGAATACCGCGTTCAGCGATAGCGGCCGCAGCCTGATCTTGGGTTGAATAGATATTACATGAAGACCAACGGATATCCGCACCAAGTTCAGCCAGCGTTTCAATCAGCACCGCTGTTTGGATAGTCATGTGCAGACATCCGGCAATTCTTGCCCCTTTGAGAGGTTTGGATTTACCAAACTCATCCCGAAGTGCCATTAGTCCCGGCATTTCTGTCTGGGCAATTTCAATTTCCTTGCGTCCCCAATCAGCAAGAGACATATCGGCTACATGATAATCTTGTGTCATAATCTCATCCTATTAAAATCCAAGCTTTTCTTAGCAAAGTGTAATAATTTTTGCAATATCGTTAGCTTGCCAGTTTCTGGTGGGACAACCTAATATCATAGGATTTGCCGCGTAAATATTCAGCGATATATTCCGCCGCAAACACCGAGCGATGACGCCCACCTGTACAGCCAAAGCTTATCCGGCATTGTGGGCGGCCATCTTTTCGGTAAAGTGGCAAGATCAAATCTAACTGCATTTTTAGATGGTTCATATACTCATCAAATGCTGGATCAAGACGAATAAAATCCTGAACTTCCTGATCGCGGCCTGTGGACTCTGCCAGATGCGCTGACCAATGCGGATTGGCTAAAAACCGCATATCAAAAACCAAATCCACCTCATCTGGCAAACCATCACGGTAAGAAAAACTCTTGATCTCAACGGGCATAAGCTCATGGATATCAGCGCCGATTTCTTGTATCAGTCGTCGCCGAAAATCTGCCGGAATAGAACCTGTGGTATCAATAACAAGGTCAGCCTCTTTATCAACACCTGTCATGCGTTCCATATCACGAGAAATGGCAGTTTCTAAGTCTGAAATCCCCTCAATCCTGGTCAAAGGATGGCTTCGCCTTGCGGCATTAAACCGCCGGATTAATTCTGCCTCACCCGTGGTCAAAAAAATCAACATGACTTGATCGCCAAGCCGGCGCCGAATATCACGCATCAACGCTAAAAGGCTTTCAGATGTAAATCCCGATGTCCGCGCATCAATCGATACCACCAGATGCCGACCATTGGCCTCTACTTCGCGGGAGATCAATTGATCAAATAAGAACAGTGGCAGATTATCAACAGCCGTATATCCTGCGTCTTCCAAAAAATGTGACGCGGTGGATAGCCCTGATCCTGATAAGCCACAAATCACCACCAGTTTTTTGATTGGGGTTTTAGCGCCTAATTTTGGATCAGCTTTATTGTGTCGGTTGTGAATTGAAGCCATGTTACCTACCCGGCAAGAATTATGACACACTAACCTTATCTTCGCCACGCGAAAGCGGTATGACCAGACGAAGCTCTGCGCCAATAACTTTACCTTCATCGTTTCGTCGGTTGCTAGCCGTCATGCTTCCGCCATGCGCCTCGGCAATCTTAAGTGATATCGAAAGACCAAGTCCAGAATGTTTTCCAAAGCCTTCACCTGACGGCCGTTCAGAATAAAACCGATCAAAAATAGCCGCTAATTTTGCGTCTGGAATCCCGATCCCTTCATCACTGACCGATAGCACCGCCTGACGCCCCTCAACCGAGACGGAAAAAATAATATGGCCGCCCTTAACACTAAAACTCGCAGCATTGGACAGCAAATTATCCATAATCTGAACAATACGATCTACCGCGACATGAACAAAAACAGGCTTATCTGTCAATGTGAGATCAAGATGCAGATGAGTATGGGATAATCGCCTTGCTTCAACAAATCCTTGGGTCAATTCGTTAAGGTCAACGGTTTCATATGTCGCCTCAGACAGATCACGGTCAATCCGGCTTGCGGCGGAAATATCACTGATCAGACGATCCAGTCGAATAACATCTGATTTGATTACCTCTAACAGCCGCTTTTGCTGATCTGGTGTCTTAACCCGATCCAAAGTTTCAACCGCACTTCGGAGCGAGGTCAGAGGGTTTTTAATCTCATGCGCAACATCAGCGGCAAACCCAGCGGTAGCCACAGCGCGATCTTGGAGATCTTGTGTCATAAGCGTGATATCACGCGCCAATTCACCAATTTCATCATTGCGCTTAACCAGCTGCGGCAACGTGATCTGTTTTGTGTTTGACATGCGAACTTCATCAGCGGCTTTTGCCAGTTGGGCAATCGGTCGAGTAATTGAACGTGATAAAAAATAGCCTATTAAAATAGTAACCACCAAAACCCCAAGCGATACCTGAAAAAAGGAATATCTCACAGCGGCCACATCCTGTTCAATTTGATCCCCTGATGCTGTCAGCAAAAGTGCCCCACGCACCACCCGCAGATTTCGAATGGGCACCGCCACCCCTAGGATCACTTGGCCATTTCGATCACGGCCAATAAACCGTTTAGCATCCCCTGAAAGCGCTTGTTCAACCCCCACATAATCTTTGGCAAAGGGGGACTGTGTTTCTCGCCAAGACGGATAATCCTCTTTGCTTGACAGCGTTGAGGCTATCCCATCCACCGCGTCCTTGACCCATCCTGTCACGCGGTTAAATGCGCCTTTGTTTGAGCGCGGCGTTTCAGTAGTGATAATACTGCGCGGAGCAGCAAGACCAATCGCACTCACGCTATCCAAAAGTAACGTGCCATCAGGTTGAAACACCCTAATACGCGCATCAGGAATACTGGCAATTAATTGTGCCGCCTGTTGCATAGTTTCGCCTGATATCTCGCGCCGGGCTAGTTGCGAATATCCAGCATCTGTCCAACCAATTGTCTGAGCCAAAGTTTCACCCTGACGCTGTAACGCCATTAGCTCAGCTGAAAATACTGTCTCACGATACTGATCAACATAAAACAATCCGATCAGAAACGCGCCCACCGGAAAAATGGCCACCGCGATAATGCGGAAGCCAAGTGAAAAAAAGAAAAAGCGATGGCGTTTGCTATTGCTCAAGATATTTATAGCCTACCCCGTAAAGGGTCTCAATTTGATCAAATGTGGGGTCGCCTTCACGAAATTTACGGCGCAACCTTTTGATATGGCTGTCAATGGTGCGATCATCCAGATAGACATTTTCTCCATAAGCCGCATCCAACAGCTGATCTCTGTTCTTAACAATGCCAGGGCGACGAACCAAGGCAGATAAGATCAAAAACTCCGTCACCGTCAACTTAACATCTTTGCCTTTCCATTTGCAGGAATGACGGTCTGGATCAAGGGTCATATCCCCAAGCACTACCATTTGATCACTTGCACTAGTCACCGATTGATCAGCACGGCGCAGGATTGCCCGCACCCTTTCAAGCAAAAGCCGCTGTGAAAACGGTTTGGTGATATAATCATCTGCCCCCATGCGAAGCCCCAACGCTTCATCCAGTTCATCATCTTTGCTGGTTAAAAAGATGACTGGCATGGCGCTAGCTGTACGGATTTTCTGAAGCAGTTCCATGCCATCCATTCGCGGCATCTTAATATCAAGGATCGCAAGATCAGGAGGCCGGCGTTTTAGCCCAACTAACCCTTGTTCACCATCTGAATAGGTATCTACCTCATAGCCTTCGGTCTCCAGCAAAAGCGATACTGAAGCAATAATATTCTGGTCATCATCTACTAATGCAATTCTTGACCCCATCCCTTTATCCTCCTTGACAATCAGTCTATCTTAAACCACTTGGAATAATGATGCTACACCCAAGGCTGGGGCGTCACTTTGTTCAGATCATGGCGAAAAGAGGCCATAAGGAGGAATGGTAACGTGACCGAGACATCAAAAACCGAACTGATTGCGATAAGCCGCGAGATCATGTCGCGAATAGGTAAGGCGAGTTTGGCTACGATTGATCACCGCTCATTAGCCCCTTATGCCAGTCTGGTTCTGATGGCTATTTCTGCTGAAGGCATGCCCTTGCTGATGATCTCTGATCTGGCTGATCACACCCAAAACCTCAAAGCTGATAACAGCGCCGCCTTGCTGCTGGATGGCACAAACAGTCCTGAAGATGGCAAAGGGGCGTTAAGCGGCGCCCGTCTGACAATACAGGGCACGATTGAAAAAGATGATCGCCAAGATAGCCTTAAGCGGTTTTTAGCTCGCCATAACGAGGCTAATCTTTATGCTAGTTTTGCGGATTTTCATGTCTACAGGATGATCCCAAAGCGGTTTCATCTGGTGGCTGGTTATGGCCGTATCATCTGGCTTGATGCTGATGAGATGATGCCCCCAGCCAATTAATGCACTTCGTCCCAACTGTCGCCTGCCGCAGCCTCAACCACCAAAGGCACAGAAAGATCAAGCGCTGGCTTTGCAGCAGTTTCCATCACTTGGGTGACTAATGCTATAGCCGCTTCGGTTTCTCCTTCGGGGCATTCAAAGATCAGCTCATCATGCACCTGCAATAACATTCTGGTCTTTAACCCTTTTGCGGTTAGGGCCGCTGGCATGCGCACCATTGCTTGTTTAATGATATCCGCCGCGGTGCCTTGTATTGGGGCATTGATCGCTTGTCTTTCGGCAAACCCACGTTGCGCCTGATTGGATGAGGTAATGCCGTTAATATACAGCCGACGCCCAAACAACGTTTCCACATAGCCCTGTTCATGCGCCGCTAATTTCACTTCATCCATATAGGTTTTGATGCCGGGAAACCGTTCAAAATAGGCACTGATATAATCTCTTGCCTCACCTTGGGGCACACTCAACTGTCTTGCCAAACCAAAAGCAGAAATTCCATAAATGATGCCGAAATTAATGGCTTTGGCGCGGCGGCGTGTTTCTCCTGTCATTTCCTCAAGCGGTACGGAAAATACCTCAGACGCTGTTTGGGCGTGAATATCAACACCCTGCTGGAAAGCCTTAATCATGGTGTCTTCTTTTGCGATATGAGCGACAAGCCTCAATTCAATTTGTGAGTAATCGGCAGAAATTAATTTATGCCCCGGCTGTGCCACAAAGGCGGTACGAATACGCCTGCCTTCATGGGTGCGGATGGGGATATTTTGGATATTTGGATCACTAGAAGACAAGCGGCCTGTAGATGCCCCCACCATAGAATATGAGGTATGCACCCGTTTAGTATCCGGATGAATAGCAGACACTAGCGCATCAGCATAAGTGGATTTAAGCTTAGCCAATTGTCGCCAATCTAGCACTTTCTGGGCAATATCTGCCCCTGCCGCCGCCAGATGATCCAGCACATCTGCCCCTGTTGACCAAGCCCCTGTTTTTGATTTTTTACCGCCCTGAAGCCCCATTTGTTCAAACAGAATCTCGCCTAATTGTTTGGGCGAGCCAATATTAAATGAGGTCCCAGCCAGATCATAAATTTCTGTTTCTAGGGTTTGCAGTCTTCCAGCAAACTCTTGGCTAATGGTGGCAAGCCTTCCGGCATCAACTTTGATACCTGCCATTTCCATATCCACCAGCACCGCGATTAACGGCCGTTCCAACCGTTCATAAACTCGTGTTTTATGTTCTGTTGCTAGCCTTGGTTTCAGCATTTGCCAAAGCCGCAAAGTCATATCCGCATCCTCAGCGGCATAATCAAGAGCCTCTTGTGGGCTGACCTCATCAAAGCGACGTTTGTTGGCACCCTTGCCGCAAATATCCTGATAACTGATCATCTGATGCCCTAGATGATGGGCCACCAAATCATCTAGCTTATGCCCAATGCCTGTCCCTGCATCTAGAACAAAAGACAAGCACATGGTGTCATCAACCGGATAGAGACGAACGCCCCCATTTACCGCACGTGAAAAAATATGATCATCATATTTAAGATTATGACCAATTTTCAAAATATCCTCTGCCTCAAGCACAGGCCGCAAGGCGGTAATAACCTCATCAAGGGATAATTGATCTGGCAAAAGGACGAAACGATCCGTGGATGAGTTGTCTTGTGTTTTCTCCACCACATCTGAAGTCATACCAAGATCAAGCTGACCTTGATCCGGGGTCTGCGTCTGACTGTGGCGAAGCGGAATATAGGCGGCTTTCCCCGGGGCAACAGCCAAGGCAATCCCCACCATCAACGCCTGTGACGCATTGAGTGATGTGGTTTCAGTATCAATGGAAACCAAGCCTGTTTGCCTAATCCTATCCACCCATGCTGTTAATTGTTCAGCCTGAGTGATCAATTCATAATCTGCTTCTGTTACCGCCGCGGGAACAGGTTTTGCTGTATCCACACTTTCCCCTGCGTCAGGTATTGGCGTATCCACGGGGGAGTTCGACAGCGAAGTTGCTGGAACATGGCCACCGAGCCGCGTCAGAAGCCTTTTGAAATCTTGAGCTTTAAGAAAATTGGTTAACGCCGCCATATCATAAGGTTTCCGCACCGCATCACCAAGATCAACAGGCATCGGCGCATCATCCCTTAAGCGCACCAATTCGCGCGACAAACGCGCCTGTTCAGCAAAGGTGAGCAAACTCTCGCGCCGCTTAGGTTGTTTAATCTCACCAGCACGATCCAGCAAAGTATCTAGATCCCCAAAACTGTTGATAAGCTCTGCCGCAGTTTTAATTCCAATACCTGGCACGCCTGGGACATTGTCTGTGGAATCCCCGGCAAGAGCCTGTACATCCACCACCCGCTCTGGGCCAACACCAAATTTTTCTAGCACTTCTGGGGCGCCAATGCGTTTCTGTTTCATTGGGTCTAACATATCGACCCTTGGTTTCACCAACTGCATCAGGTCTTTATCTGAGGATACAATCACCACATCGAGGTCTTGGGCAATAGCGGCACGGGCATAAGTAGCAATCAGGTCATCAGCTTCAAACCCTGGGGCTTCGGCAACGGCGAGATTAAGCGCTTCAGCCGCAGTTCGGATTAAGGGGAATTGGGGTTTTAGCTCTTCGGGCGGGGCGTTACGATTGGCCTTATAATCAGGATAAATTTCATTACG
>Ga0181577_10000492_pt1 | contig 31979 bp, 20 predicted proteins | sample 101ome_21_FD_132468 | JGI IMG/M metagenome (GOLD analysis project Ga0181577, IMG submission 132468) | Coastal salt marsh microbial communities from the Groves Creek Marsh, Skidaway Island, Georgia - 101413BT metaG (megahit assembly) | ecosystem: Environmental > Aquatic > Marine > Intertidal...
CATTTCATGGTTCCAGCGATGATGGGAGAAAGCTTCATTTCATGAGAGGTTCTAAGGATTTTAAAACCGATGCAAACCTGGACCGGCTCCATTTTTTGATCGGGAACGCCTCAACCCCAACGCCAGCAGCAACGACTTGCCGGGACCAAAAGAACTGATCCGCGATGTGGGGGACGATGGCTTGTGGAAGCTGGCAGCGAAGCGCGCTGTGTGTGGTACCCGATCCTCCGTGGTGAATGGCTGCTTGAATGCGAGGAAACAACCCGTCAAAAGGAACATCATCAACCACGTACACATGTGATGGCACCTCGTCCGGTGGCTCAAGTCCGCCCCAAGAACGATTCAAGATCACCCCTACTCCTGCCATTTCACACGCGGCCATTACGTCCGCGGCAACTTGCTTGGGTTGTGCATTCACCATGCTGCCGAATCCCACATACACTGTTCGTGGGTGTTGCTCCAAAAAGGATTTCAGCGCGGGTTCCAAACCCTCTTGCCGCACTTTATCACGCTCTCGAAAGTGCGAAATCGATGCTTGCTCGGGCCATTCAACAGGCCGTGGAAACAGCCTCTCAGCGTACGCATATTCCACGTTCAGGGTGTTTCGGAAAAAGGAAGAAACCTCAGCTGGGCGCACCTTCCATCCTTTCTTCTTGATGAACGACTTGCCGTATCCGAGAATGCTCTTGTGCACGAGCGCATATTCAGCAAACCGATACGTCAACCGATTCCACCAAGGGGCTCTTGGCTTCCCAAAGGCAATGTGTGGATGCGCACCTGTCGGATGGACCAAACAAGGCATTGGGCTCAACATGCGGACTTTCCCGCCCATTCGAAGCGCCCACAACACAGGGTAGATGCATTTGATGTGAAAAATCACCTCGTCCGGCTGAAAGTCGCGAACCGCTCGCTCTTGATCCAGAATCAACCGCTCTTGTATGGGTTTGATGCTCGACATCAGCCGCAAAACCGCTCCGAGGCGGGTCCATGCCGGTCCCACTTGGCCCATGATGCGACGAATGTCCGGTCCTTGAATCAGGTCAATGAGCGCTTTGTCTTGAGGATAGAACGCGTCGCTGACTTCGCGAGCCAACCCTTCGAATTGGACGGGAAAACAAAAGGCCACTTCATGACCTTGATTTTGCAATTCTGCGCCCAAAGCCAGAAACGGCTCCATGTCCCCTCGGCTTCCAATCGACATCAACAACGTGCGCATGACCAAATGTGCAAACCATTCACCCCGCTACCAAATAAAAAAGGGGCTCGGGGCCCCTTTCTTTTTATGTCGGTTACAGATCAAGCACGGTCCAGGTCCATCACCTTGGCCCAGGCCTTCACAAAATCATTTATGAATCGATCTTGACCATCTGCACACCCATACACTTCAGCGATGGCGCGCAATTCGGTGTTGGACCCAAAAATCAAATCCGAACGAGACGCGGTCCATTTTGCCTCTCCTGTGTTGCGGTCACTGCCTTGGAATCCTTCCGACACGGGGTCGATGGCTTTCCACGTCGTGTTGAGGTCGAGCAGATTGACAAAAAAGTCATTGGTCAACTCACCAGGTCGGTCGGTAAATACACCGTGCATGGAGCCGTCGTAATTCGTTCCCAAGACGCGCATGCCGCCAACAAGTGCCGTCATTTCCGGAGCCGTCAACGTCATCAACTGCGCCTTATCGATCAACATTTCTTCCGTGCTGGCGGTAGCGCCCGCTTTTTTGTAGTTTCTGAATCCGTCCGCACGGGGTTCGAGCACAGAGAATGACTCAACATCCGTTTGTGCTTCAGCAGCGTCACCTCGTCCGCTAGCAAATGGAACAGACACCGTGTGACCCGCATTGGAGGCGGCCTTCTCAATGGCCACATTGCCACCCAATACAATCAAATCCGCCATGGAAACCTGTGTTCCACCCGCTGCATTGAATTCCTTTTGGATTCCTTCTAAAGCGTCCAAAACGCGGCCCAACTGCGTGGGGTTGTTCACCTCCCAGTAACGCTGAGGGGCCAAACGCACGCGAGCGCCGTTCGCGCCTCCGCGCTTATCGCTACCGCGGAATGTTGAGGCAGACGCCCAAGCCGTGGACACCAATTCTGACACGGTCAATCCAGAGCTGAGGACTTTCGCCTTCAAAGTTGATACGTCCGAATCGCTTAAGACGGCTCCAACAGGAATTGGGTCTTGCCAAATCAACTCCTCACTGGGCACTTCCGGGCCCAGGTAGCGGCCGATTGGTCCCATGTCGCGGTGCGTCAATTTGAACCAAGCTCGTGCAAACGCATCCGCAAATTCATCCGGGTTTTCGTGGAATCGCTTCGAAATCACAGCGTATTTGGGATCCATGCGCAGCGCCAGATCCGTCGTCAACATAATTGGGGTGTGGCTTTTTGAAGCGTCGTGTGCATCCGGAACCGATCCTTCTCCTCCGCCATTCTTAGGCTTCCACTGTTGAGCGCCCGCTGGACTTTTGGTCAATTCCCATTCAAAACCGAATAGGTTCTCAAAGTAGTTGTTGCTCCATTGGATTGGGGTTGTGGTCCAGGCACCTTCAAGCCCGCTGGTGATGGTGTCGCCTCCAGCGCCTGTGCCGAACGTGTTCTTCCAGCCCATGCTTTGCTCCTCAATGCTCGCGCCTGCCGGTTCTGCGCCCACGTATTTTTCAGGGTCAGCCGCACCGTGTGTCTTGCCAAAAGTGTGCCCCCCCGCAATCAACGCCACTGTTTCTTCGTCGTTCATCGCCATGCGACCGAAGGTCTCACGGATGTCACGCGCCGCAGCAATGGGGTCAGGGTTCCCATTCGGACCTTCCGGATTGACGTAAATCAATCCCATTTGGACCGCCGCAAGCGGATTCTCCAGGTCTCGATCACCCGTGTAGCGATTGTCCGCCAACCACTCGCCTTCAGATCCCCAGTAAATGTCTTCTTCCGGTTCCCAAACGTCCGCGCGTCCACCACCAAATCCAAATGTCTTAAAGCCCATGGATTCCAGTGCACAGTTGCCCGCCAGGATCATCAAATCCGCCCAAGAAATCTTTTTGCCGTACTTCTGCTTGATGGGCCACAACAGCAAACGCGCCTTGTCTAAGTTGGCGTTATCCGGCCAGCTGTTCAATGGGGCAAAACGCTGGGTTCCGGCACCCGCTCCACCCCGGCCGTCAGCAATTCGGTAGGTGCCTGCGCTGTGCCAAGCCATGCGAATGAAGAACGGTCCGTAATGGCCATAGTCCGCGGGCCACCAGTCTTGCGAATGGGTCATCACGCGGTTGATGTCTTCCTTCAAAGCCGCGTAGTCGAGCGATTCGAATTCCTTTTTGTAGTCAAAATCAGCGCCCATCGGATTGGACAATTCCGAGTGCTGGCGCAGGATGCTCAAGTTCAGTTGGTTCGGCCACCAATCGGTGTTTCGAGTCCCTCCTCCGGCAGTCTGCTTCATGGCTCCGCCTAAAAACGGGCACTTGCTTTCGCTGTTCACGTTGTACGTGTTTTTTGCGTTGCCATGTGGGTTTTCGTTGCTCATTTATGATCAGGTTTTATGTGCTTTGATTCGCGCCTGAGCGCTTGTGATTTGGATAAACAAAATTACAGACCACGGGTTCAAATAATCAAGGTTTTTGTGGTTAGTTCACTTCAATTCAGGGACATTGTTTTGAATCGAATTTCCGAGTAAGCTTCCGCTTCGAATAAGACCCCAATATGGCCCGGCTGCAAAGCGACGCAATCGGAATACGCCGCAAACCCTGGGTGAATCAATTTTGGCATCAACCACCCCCCTCCAACATCCATCCACAACGATAAGTTTCGTCGCTCCCATTCATCGTTTGGGCCTACATACACCAAGGTGTCACCCCTTGCGCATAGCACACTTCCTTGGCAAACGGGTGAAACCAATTGGTCGTCCACATAAATCGAATCCCAATGGACTCCGCCATCGTTGCTTTCCGCAATCAGGCGGCGGCGAATTGCTCCGTCCTGTATGCGGATGTTGAGTTGTAACAATCCATCTGTGCGTTCAACAGCCATCGCTTCGTTTGAGGACGGGTAGGCGACATTTTCACTTCGCTCCCAGGTTTGGCCATGATCATCGGAATAAAACCCAACGCTCCGGTAGTCTGCAAATTCAGATTGAGGCGGTCCGGAACTGTGGTTTGCCGCCACATATATGCGCCCTGCGTGGGCTGGATGCTTAAGTTGGATTGCGTGTCCGGGTGTGAACGCGAGGGTTCGTTCGTCCATTTCCGGGCGGTCGGATTGCGCGTCGAAGTGAATGAAGTGGCTGATGTTTTCTGGTGTTGTCCAGGTTTGACCGTGGTCTGTTGAAGTGATAAACCACCCTTGTCTCCTGCCTTGGCCTGAACGCACCTCCCATTCAGAAGCCGTTCCTGTATTGTAAAAGAGCATCAAAACACCGTCAGGATGGTGGAGGTTTGATTCATCCCAAACCGGCGCTGGATTTCCTGCCTGCAAATCCCCCCGGTCTGCAACAACCTTCAAAGGCGACCACGTCGTCCCACCATTCTCGCTCCGACGCATGACAATGTCTACATTTCCAAAGTCGTTGCAGCCTTCTTTCCGGCCCTCACAAAAGGCGAACACCTCCCGACCGTCCTTGCTCACCAAGGCCGGGATCCGAAAACACTCATACCCCGCATCACCTGATGTGAACAGCACTTCATCAACCGTGTCTCCTTGACCAAATGCGAAGCAAAGGGCCCACGACGCAACGGCCCCGAAAAGCCAACACTTCAACGCAGCACCATTTTTCGCGTTCCTAAGATGTTTCCAGACGCTGAAATCAAGCGGACAATGTACGTGCCTGAAACAAAGCCTTGGGTGTTGACGTGACCTGACGCCGAGCCGTCTTCCTGTGACCAGGGGTGAATGTTGAATGAGCCCTCCTGCCCGCTCATCGAGGTGAGCACCAATTTCTGTGGTCGATCTTCTCCTGTCGCGTCCCAAGAAAAGGCTAGCTGACCCGCGCTGTCTTGATAGGCCTTGAAGGGGCTTTTTGCAGGAATAGATTCCATTGAAAGAGACTGGTTCCAAGTGTCGAACAAATCTTGTAGCTCTGTGATGGGCTCGACCCCCTCCGGTGTGATAGAAACATTAAGGTCCAAGGTGAGGTTGTTTGGGTCGTCTCCAGGGTAAGCAACCCGGATAAACGCGCTTTGGGAGCTGACACCCTCTTTTAAGCAACGTGAATCTGCGCCAGGCACATTCGCGCCTTGCAAAGCGGCCATCAAACGCTCGGCAAGCGAACCCTCGGTGGAATTAAAACCTTCCTCCATGGCGGGCAAAATGGTCTCGTCCAAAAGGATGTTGCCTTGAATGGCGTAGTTCTCACCCACAATGTGGCCGTGATAGTCCATGCATGCCGATCCTGTAAAGGCTCCCGCACGCGGAACCCCAGTAATTAGATCCGCCGCGCCATATTGCCGCAGGCCTGGGTTTGATTGCACGTCGTTATTTTCCAGCCACTCCATGAGTTCATCGGGACTCAGGCCGTTGGTAAACTGCTCGTGTGCGTTGTTTTGATTTGCCGGAATCCAGTAGCTCTGGGTGTGTACCGCGCCGTGATCGGGAATCACGTCTGAAATGATGATGGCACCTCCTGCGATATCTGAATCATCCAGGCACGTTGCGCCAGCTGAACCAACCTGACCTGTGCTGACATCAACCGCGACAATGCTGAATGTGTCTTGGCCATGCGACACCTGGGTTGTTGCCAAAAAAAACAGCGCCGACATGCCGGCGCTGATGAGTTTTTTGTTTGAGTTCATAACGTGCTCAAAGCAGGTTAATTCGTTGGGCAAGCGTGTCTTTATAGCTGCCTCCAACTGGGATTTCCTTTTCCATGCCTGAAATGGTAATCATCGAATACTTGATGCTTTCAATGGCCTCAATATTCACGATGTAGCTGCGATGGACCCGCATGAAGTCTGGGCTGCTCAATTTCGCTTCAACATCCTTCATGGTGGAGTGAATGGTGTAGCTCTCGTTGGTAGTGTGAACGACCACATAGTCTTTCAGGGCTTCCACAAACAGCAAATCTTCGTTCTTCACCCGAATCAACCGGCTGCGGTTCTTGACGAAAATGATGTCCGAATCCTCCTTGTGCTCCGCCAAGCTGCGCAAGAAGTCCGTTTCTTGCCGCATTTCCTGTTCCTTGCCGTGTTTGTGCAGGGCCATTTCGATGGCTGTTTGGATGTCTACATCCTTGAACGGCTTCAAGATGTAGCCGTGTGGTTCTGCCATCTTTGCCTCATTCAGTGTGTTTTCGTCTGCATAGGCCGTCAAGAAAACCACCGGAATATCCATGTTGCGCTTGATCTCTTCCGCTGCAGCAATGCCGTTCATATCGCCTTTGATCATAATGTCCATCAAGGCAAGGTCTGGCTTGTGCTTCATAGCCATTGAAATCGCGTCTTCGCCATTGTCAGCGGAGGCGACTACGTTGTATCCTAGGTTTCCGAGGCAACGCTCGATGTCTTTGCGGACGATGCTTTCGTCTTCGGTTACGAGAATATTGATGGGCATGTGCAAGTGGTTCTAATCGGTCAACGGGGTAAATCTAACCAAAAATGATGCCCCGTGTTCTGTTTCTAACGCGTTATTAGTGAGTTTGTTATCCACAAGCAACTTTCCATCCAATTGATCGGTAAGCGCTTGAACCAAGTACACACCCAGGCTTTCGTTGGTTTCGAAGTCAAAATTATCAGGCAGCCCAACCCCGTTATCCGCCACCTCAATCTCCAGCTCCTCTCCTTTCTGTTCAACGCGCAGCAATATTTTCCCTGTTTCTCTTCCTTTAAAAGCGTATTTCAAACAATTGGAAACCAGCTCATTAACGATTAGTCCACACGGAATGGCTTGTTTTAAATTGATGTGAATGTCATCCAGTTGGCTCACCAGTTCCACCCGGCTGGAGATATTCGAATAACTGTGGATCAGGTTTTGAGTCAAACGCTCGAGGTAATCCGAAAATCCAATGGAGCTGAAATCCGAGTTTCGGTAGAGGCTCTCGTGAATGAAGCTCATGGTTGAAATTCGGTTTTGACTTTCTTCCAAAACTTCAAGCATTTTCGAGTCATCCACGAACCGCCGCTGCAAATTGAGCATGCTCGATATCACTTGGAGGTTGTTTTTGACCCGATGGTGCACTTCTTGAAGGAGGATTTCTTTTTCCTTCAGCGCCTCCCGAATTTGGTTGTCGATTTCCTTCCGTTCTGTGATGTCGTAGGCAATGCAGCTCAATTCCTCTGTGCCTTCATCATACACGACGGGGTTGACGAAAAGCTGGTACCAAACCACCTCACCCGACTGGTTGACGAGCGGAAGTTCGAACTGCTGTTGGACCCCTTGGGCTGCGCGTACAAATAGTTGAAATTGTCCTTTATAGAACTCCGTTGATGTGAATTCCTTCAACAAATCAATGATGGGAGAGCCTACAATGGTTTCAAATCCAAACTGCTCGCTCAGCACCTGTTTCAGGTTCTCATTTACGGAAGTGACGTGGAAAGATTTGTCAATGGTGAACATCAGCAAATACCGCGTAGAATTGAAGATGGACTCAAGTTTGGCGGATTTAACTTTTGCGTCGCGCTGATAGGCCCGCATTTCCGACACGTTCAAATAAATGCATCGAAGGCTTGTGATTTCTCCTTTTTCATTCCGTTGTGCGGAACCGCCCCCCAACACCTTGATGAATTGGCCTGATTCGTTTCGAAATGTCAGTTCGTTTCGATCGCCCGCCAATACCTCCATCCAATTATCCTGTGATTCGCCTTCAGGCCATTGAATGAATTCATACAGCGGTTTTATGCGCAAGGTTTTCGCTGGATAACCCATAGTGTTGAAAAATGCCGGGTTTGCATACTCTACGAACCCCTGGCTATTCACCAAAAACACCAAGTCACTTGCGTTTTCGAGGATGTCGCGATACCGTTCTTCGCTTCGACGTAGCTCTTGTTCTGCCAACCGCAAATCCGTGATATCCCGACCCACCAACACAAAACCAGCACTTTCCTGTTCCTCATCGGACAGTGCTGCAATTGAAATCAACATTTGAAAAATTTCTCCTGTAGATCGCCTCCCGGCCAACTCACCGGCGTAGTATCGTTGCTTTTCTAAGTCCTCCACGACCTGATCATAATCGACCGGGTTCACCAAGAAATCCCGCGCTTTCAATTCCATGGCGTCTGTTGCCGTCATCCCAAACTCAACTGATGCTGCGTGATTGAATTGAATGATGTTGCCTTGAACATCGAAGGCTACAATCATGTCAATCGAACTTTCAATAATTGACCGGTTGAATCGTTCCGCTTCCTGAAGTTGTTGTTGTGTTTTTCTGTGTTGGTTAATTTCTTCCGTAAGTAGTATGTTCGACTCTTCAGCCGCCGAACGGCGCATTTGCTCACGCACGAGTTGCATCCTCGTAGACAAGTCGTTTACGGTAATTTGAACCGCTGGTTGGTTATCAAAAAAAGACAGGACCATCTGAATTCCAACCTCTCTCTTTGTTCCATCCGCCTTAACCATCACAACTTCCTTGTAAGCTGTTTTTTCACCCAACAAAATGCGGTCCAGGTCTTCCTGTATCGGAATGCGGTCGGATTCCTCGAAGAACGACAAAATCGGATGTTCGAAGACATCCTCTTCATCACTCAAATCAAGCATCTCCATACCGGCCTGATTGGTATACCTCACTTGACCTTGTACCACCAGGAACAGTCCAAAAGGATTGGTTTCCACGAGTAGTCGAAAACGCTCCTTTGTTTGCAGCAGGTCCTTGGATATTTTCCGGCGTTCTGTGATATCGAGCAGAGCCAGTGCATGAAATTGCTGTTTGCTGTCTACAAGCGATAGTTTTCCTTCCACCACCACGTGCTGTCCCAAACAGTTGGTGAATTCAAAATCAACCACCTCTTCTGGGCGCGCCATCATCCGTTTCCATTGGCGGGATCCCAATTGTTTCTCCCAATCAATTTTAGCCAATTCAACCGCATTCGAAACCCCCATGATTTTCCAGGCCTGAACATTCGAATCCACAGCCTTACCCTGGTTAATCAACACCAATCCTTCAATGGTTCCATTTGCCAAACCACTGTATAGTAGTTTGTTGTAATTCAAGGCTGCCACCAATTCATCGGTGTCACGGACATCCTTAAATACCGCGTAAACATGCTTACCTACCTTTCCAGAGTGAACACTGAAAGGTGGTTTTCCAGGTTGCACTTCCCAAGAAATCGGTAAATGATCGGATTCGTTCGAAATGGATTCAAAAACCCCTAGCGCTCGTTCCAGTTCAGATTCAGAAAAAAACAGTTGGGCTGATTTATTCGTGTATTCCAATGCCCCGGTTTCCGAGAATACCAGTGTAGGGTCTGTCCAAACATCTATCCATTCAAACGCATTCATCGGCATGGAACGAAGTTAATCCTTCTTCGATTTGATTCGTTGACCGTCGATTTTAAACAACTCACCGTCACGGTATTCTAGTACTTGTAGCAAGGTTTGTTGCGGTCCGTAATACATCCATTTTCCCGAGCGTTGCCCATTATCGTAACGTTCTACGCGGACCAACGAACCGTTGGGATCGCGGTACTGGTGTTTTCCGTCTTTAACGCCCAAGACATAAGAACCTTCAAATTGAAATTCACCATTCGGAAAAATGTGAAACCACGGTCCGTGACGTTCATCATCGATAAACTCGCCCTCTTCTCTGTGGTCGTTGACATCCAAAATCCATTTGCCTTGGCGCATTCCGTTTTCATAATTCCCATCAACTAAAATCTTACCTGTTGCAGCCCATTCCCTGAATGTGCCGCTTAGTTTACCTAATCTGTATTCCTCTTCTCGATGCAATTCACCGTTGAGATAATACCAACGCCACATACCATGAAATTCTCCCGATCGGTACAATCCTTCCTGGATCAATTCACCGGTTTCCGCAAAGAATTTCCAAGCGTTTTCGCGCAACCCTTCCGCATAGTCTCCTTCTGATTTACGTGCTCCCGAAGGATAATATTGAATCCATCGACCCATACGTTTCCCATCAGCTCCCGTTATTCCATCCGCAATGAGTATCCCATTGTCGTACAACGCCCCAGACAATATCTGACCCTGCTCATCGTAAGTCGTATATACCCCTACCTTTTTTTCGTTTTCATACGTTGCCCGTGAGGCGATGAAACCGTTGGCATGATGCGTCACACGAATGTCTATTTCTGCAGTTTCAGAAGCATCTACCACAACTTCCCCATCCAAATACTTCTCAACCCTATCCAACTGTCCCCATTCATCGTAAAATCGAAACAGTCCGTTTCGTTTATTGTCCTTCCACGGTCCTTGTTCTATCAAAATTCCAACCTGATTCCATTCCATCCAAACTCCCTCTTTGTTCCCTTGAATATCATACCTATTAATCTGTTGAACTCCCCGTAAATATCCCCTTGAATACTCAAGCAATGCCACGGTGCGGCCATCTTCAGCATATTCCCTCCCCTTGCCGTCTTCCATATCTTTTCGAAACGGAACGGCTTTTCGCAACTGGCCTGAAGCATCATAATCTCGCATCCAGCCTGATTTTTCATTGGCCTCGTAGTGTATTTCTTTTTTGACTTGACCGGTTGGATAAAACGAGCGTTCCCATCCTGATTTTTCGTTCTTGAGGTAAGCGATTGAGGCTGTTTTAATCCCGGTCGAATCATAAAAAATCCATGTTCCATCAAGCTGGAAATCCAACCGATTTCCCTCACTTTTGAGCACACCGTTTGGGTGGTACGTTTTCCATGTTCCTTCTGGTTTTCCATCGATCAGACATCCTTCACTGGCTTTAATTCCGTTGGAAAAGGTATAAACCGTCCAATCACAATTGACAGGAATTTCCTGTCCCCAAACAGAAGATGTCATCAACACACACCATAACAATAACTCTATTCTCTTAGAAAATAAAACCATTGTTATAGGGCTGTTAATTGCGTTGAAATTTTGAGATAGGTTCATGCAATTTTTTCAGTTCTACACATGTGATGGATGAATTCTACACACTGGATTGGAAAAATAGAATCTGATAATCAAGCCTTAAAGGTGGTTTTAAACATTCGGTTAATTACATCCTGTTCTGAAAAATTTTGACAATGTCGTTGGTCGAAAAGAATGAGAAGTTGGCGGAAAAGTTCGATAAGAAATTTTGCTTGAAAAATTTGGAAGAATGTTCATTGAACTGGCATGCACGGAAAGTTGAATTTTGAAAGAAATGTTTTGGTAAAGTTGTTCACGGCAAAATTGTGCTTTCAACCGCTGTGTTGTGAATTAACTTGCCGAAAAAAACTACACCATGCGCGTTTCGATTGGCGGTGATCATGCGGGTCCAGCATTGAAAAAATCACTCACAAATTACCTCGAGTCTCTGAATCATGAAGTCGTAAATCGGGGCACTGATTCAACAGAAAGTGTTGACTATCCAGATCATGCGCATGCTGTTGCGGCAGATGTGGAATCCGGTGCTGTGGATTTTGGCATCTTGATATGCGGTTCGGCAAACGGTGTGGCGATGTCCGCCAACAAACATCAAGGGGTAAGGGCAGGATTGGCCTGGAATGCCGAGGTTGCTCAACTGGTGAAGCAACACAACAACGCGAATGTGTTATGCATCCCCGCCCGATTTGTTACCGAGGAAGAAGGTTTGGGTATTTTGAAGGCATACATGGAAATGGATTTTGAAGGTGGGCGCCACGAACGCCGCGTTCAAAAAATTGCCTGTGCGGCGATGGCTTTCATTTTGATGTGTTTGCCTTTTTCATGGTTATCCGCTCAAAATGAGGCATCGATTTCCAATCCAATACCTTACGCTGAAACCATTTCGGCAACTGACTTAGAAAATCATTTAATGGTTTTAGCGAGTGATGCATTTGAAGGCCGTGAAACTGGAGAACCTGGCGCAGAAAAAGCGGCAGCATACATTGCCAGTCATTTTGCCTCCATAGGCATTGCACCTTATGATGGTGAAACCTACTACCAGCCCGTGGATCTTGTGCGTTCTCAAATTTTGGGTGGTTCTGCTTCGGTATCCGGTGAGCCATTGAATTTTTTGGATGATTACCTGTTTTATCCTGGAATCAAAAAAGAGGCGTTCAGTGACATTCCAATGATGGTTATTGGTGACCCAGCTCAATTACTGGAAACGGATGTAAAAGGCCATGCCGTTGTGGTGCGTGCGAATGAAGTCGAGGGTGAGACGCGTTGGCAATCAGGTTTGAATGACGTGAGAACAGCAGCTGCTGAGGCGGGTGCGGAAGCGGTAATTTTGGTAGGAAATGACATCAGTGTGATCAGGAGTCGCATGAAGCCTTGGTTGACGCGTAAATCCATACGCTTGAATCGCGATGAACCTGAGGAGCGCGAAGGCACCCGCATTCCAACCTTCATGGTGGACGCTTCCACAACCGATTCTTGGTGGAAGGACTCCGATATTAAATCCTGGAAAAAGTGGTCTAAGAAAATATCCAAAGGTCAAACCGTTCCCCCTACCCTGCTCCCATCGGCGCAATGGAACTTTCAGTTGGATGCCGAAACAGAGGAGGTAGAAGGGAAAAATGTGCTGGGCTTCATTCCCGGACGAGATTCAATTTTGAGAGAGGAAGTGTTAGTTATCACAGCACATTACGATCACGTAGGAATCATCGACGGAGAGATTCACAATGGAGCTGATGACGACGGTTCGGGGACGGTCACGGTTTTGGAGTTGGCGCAAGCCTTTATGGAGGCTGTTGACGCTGGACAAGGACCGCGCCGCAGCGTTTTGTTGATGACTGTGGTTGGAGAGGAGAAAGGCTTACTGGGCAGTGAATGGTATGCAGATCACCCCATTTGGACCTTGGAGAACACGGTGGCCAATTTGAATATCGATATGATTGGTCGGGTAGACGAAAATCACACCGACGATAACCGTTACGTGTACCTGATTGGTTCGGATAAACTATCCTCCGAACTGCATGAAATCAGTGAATTAGCGAACGCCACATACACCAACCTAGCTTTGGATTATACGTTCAATGCACCTGACGACCCCAACCGATTTTACTACCGCTCAGATCACTACAATTTTGCCAAGAACAACATTCCTGTGATTTTTTATTTCAGTGGGGTGCACGAGGACTACCACCGCCCGGGAGATGATCCGGAAAAAATCATGTACGACAAGACAGCGGAAATTGGACAACTCGTGTTCTACACGGCCTGGCAACTCGCCAATCAAGACAAGCGCATCGAAGTCGACCGCGTCAACGATTTTCCAACGAAGTAGCGATTGTGCTTTGTGAAAGCCGCTTGAATGTGGCTTGCTCTGTGGTGTAGCGATCGCCGGTAGCGGGTCCGTTGAATCCGGAATGCACGGTCACCGTTCCATCATGTTGGATGAACAGGGTGGTCGGAAAACTCACCACTTTTTCGAGGAATGGAAAAGCGTTCGCGGCAATGGTTTTATTCGCCCTTCCGCCGAGATACAGATCCCAAGGAATTTCCATCAAAACCTTGAATTCATCCATGCGCTCAAATGCTTCTTGCACATCTTCGGGCCGTTCGAAAGCAATGGAGATCAATTGAGTTTGACCCGCGTCATGAATTTCCTTTAATAACCTAACCTCGTCCATGCAATTCGGACACCAAGAACCTAGAATGTCGACCACAAGTGTTTGGCCAGTGTCTGGAATCAGGGATAGATTCTCGAGGTGACCAGTGCGATTCACAACGCGGACATAAAGCGAGTCCATCGGCACCCCAAACACCTCGGTACCTTCTTGGATGGGCCAAGCGCTTGCCTCCACCCCACTCCAAAATGTGTGGTAATGGTTGCCGCTGTAGAAATGCCCGTTGATCCATTGGTTTTCTTCGCGTTGCGCATCAATGGAAAACAAATGCGCACCATCAAACGTCTGTAAATGAAGTTGTTGCTGGTGAAAGTGCCCGCTTAAGTATCGGTAGTCTCCAGTGGGTGTGCGAATTGTGCCTGAAACACCGGTTTCGGTGGATGTTAAATCAAGTTGAGCGGTGGCGGCGGTTTCTCCGGGTGAGGCGTCAAACCAAACATCCCACGTACCGGAAATGGAATCAGAAGACGCGTGCTCGGTATTGGGTTCAATCTGAAAATCAACTTGATAAAACTCCCCGTCCTCGTTGGTTGGTCGCAAAGAGTCCGTCCAAAAGCCGTGGTTTTCGCTGGTCAACTGGATGGAGCCATTGAAGACGGGTACACCGAATAATTGATCGGCAATCCTTGGCAACGCTAAAGTATCGTCCCCATTGGATAAGAGCCACTGTTGCGCTTGGCGATCGATTTGGAAAACCGCCTCCGTGGAATCATTTAATTGAAAATGAATGGACTCCGAGCTGTTTGACGAACCGCAACCAGAACAAAAGGCCACAACCACCCATACAAACCCACAACCTGCCTGGCGCATCAACCGAGGTCGAATTTGATCCCTTGAGCGAGCGGAAGTGTTGTTCCGTAGTTGACCGTATTCGTTTGTCGGCGCATGTAAGCTTTCCATGCATCAGAACCGGATTCACGACCACCCCCAGTTTCTTTTTCACCACCAAACGCCCCACCGATTTCTGCTCCGGAAGTGCCAATGTTTACGTTGGCGATTCCGCAATCGGATCCGGCAGCGGAAAGGAATCGTTCCGCTTCGCGCATGTTGTTGGTCATGATGGCGGAAGACAACCCTTGTGCCACGCCGTTTTGCATAGCGATGGCCTCCTCAAGCGTATCGTACGGCATGATATAGAGCAACGGTGCAAACGTTTCGTGCTGCACGATGGCCATGTCGTTGCGCGCCTCTGCAATGGATGGAGATACATAACACCCGCTCTCGTAACCTGGACCCTCGAGCTTACCCCCTTCAACAACAAACGTTCCGCCTTCAGCCTTCACTGCCGCAATGGCGTCCAAATACATTTGCACAGCGTCTTGATCGGTCAGTGGGCCCACGTGATTTGATTGATCCAATGGATTGCCAATCTTGAGTTGGTTGTAGGCCTTTCCGAGAACGGATTTGACTTGATCGTAAATGGATGAGTGAATAATCAAGCGACGGGTTGAAGTGCAGCGTTGTCCGCATGTTCCTACAGCACCAAAAACAGCTGCAGGAACAACCATTTCGAGGTCTGCCTCCGGCGTGATGATGATGGCGTTGTTTCCACCCAACTCAAGCAATGCGCGCCCGAGTCGAGCACCAACAGTTTGACTAACCGCCTTGCCCATGCGCGTGCTTCCTGTTGCACTTACCAGTGGGATGCGGTTGTCAGAGCTTATTTTCTCACCAACGTTGGCATAACCATTTACGACAACCGAAAGCCCCGCAGGAACGTCATTGGCTGTGGCAACCTCATTCCAAATGTGTTGACATGCAATAGAGCATAAAGCACTCTTCTCAGAAGGTTTCCAGATACAGGAATCACCACAAATCCATGCGAGCGCAGTGTTCCAAGACCAAACGGCAACAGGGAAATTAAAAGCCGAAATGATGCCCACCACACCAAGTGGGTGGTACTGCTCAAACATACGGTGCTCGGGTCGTTCCGAATGCGTTGTCATTCCATACAGTTGACGGCTAAGCCCCACTGCGAAATCACAGATGTCAATCATTTCTTGGACCTCACCCAACCCCTCTTGCAGGGACTTGCCCATTTCATAACTCACAAGCGCTCCAAGCGCGTCTTTTTTCACCCGCAAGGCGTCGCCAAATTGGCGCACAACCTCACCACGCTTTGGGGCAGGAACGGTTCTCCAAGCCAAATACGCCTCTTGTGCAGCAGAAATAGCACGCTCATAATCCGCATCGGTAGCGCTTGTCAACGAGGCGATTTTCTTCCCATCGACGGGAGAGTATGAATCGATTACCGGACCTGAACCAAAAGCTTCGGTTCCGATCATGACACCCGGATTGTTGTCTTGGATGTTGAGGGTAGCTAAAATTTGCTTGACGTCCATGTGGTAGATTTTGTTCCGTGCAAAGGTAGGTTGCTAGAAATGAATCCAACCAGAGCTAAAGCGCTGATAACAAGCCACTTATAATTTTCAACTATCTGCGATGCAGCGAACAACTGGTTTGGAACCTAGCGAAAGTCGAAGAGTAGAGCCTAAATGGCCAATGTTTCGGATGTTTCACGTGAAACATCTCAACGGCCGAGGTGAACCAAGAGAACAGCTAGGTCGGATGCGCTAACCCCGGAAATGCGAGAAGCAGCGGCAAGGTTTTTTGGTTTGCTATCAGATAGCTTTTCCCGGGCTTCACTGCTCAGCGATTGAAGGGCGTGGTAATTGAAATTATCAGGAATCATCACGTAATCCAACCGCTGAAGCTTGTCTGCAACAGCCTGCTCCTTTTCGATGTAACCCTCGTATTTTACCTCAACCTCCAGGCTTTCAAGGTCAGCAGGTAGGGCCCCAATCTCCTTTGACGCACTGGACAACGTATCGACATGTGCAAGTAGGTCAGTAAGTGAAATGTTTGGCCGAGTTAGCAAACTAACAGCTTTTTGCTTTTGCTTCATTTCCGCACTGCCCTTGTCGCGCAGTAAAGCGGCTACACTATTCGGTTCAACGCTGGTGCGATCCAAAACCTTACGAAATGTGGCAATTCGGCTTCGTTTTGATTCAAGGTTTTCCATGCGCTCATCGCTCGCCAACCCAATGGCATGGGACAGCGGTGTCAACCGTTGATCCGCGTTGTCTTGCCTAAGGAGAATTCGGTATTCCGCGCGGGAGGTAAACATTCGGTACGGCTCTTTGGTGCCCTTTGTGACGAGGTCATCTATAAGAACGCCGATGTATGCTTCATTTCTTCGGAGGATTACAGGCTCCATGTTCCACGTGGAACGTGCGGCATTGATACCCGCCATGATGCCTTGCGCCGCGGCCTCTTCGTATCCGGTTGTTCCATTTATTTGTCCCGCAAAAAACAACCCCTTGATTGCCCTAGTTTCGAGGCTGTGATCGAGCTGGGTTGGATGGAAGAAATCATATTCAACCGCATAACCAGGTCGAAAGAACCGGACGGTTTCAAACCCCGGAACCGACCGCAATGCTTTTACCTGAACATCTTCCGGGAGGCTGGTGCTGAACCCGTTGACATAGACTTCAATGGTTTCCCACCCTTCTGGCTCAACAAAAAGTTGGTGGCTGTCCTTGGTCGAAAAGCGCTCGATTTTGTCTTCAATACTCGGGCAATAACGAGGCCCCAAACCTTGAATACGTCCATTGAACATGGGTGATCGATCAAACCCTTCCCTCAGTAGGTTGTGAACATCAGTATTCGTGTAGGCGATATGGCAGCTGCGCTGATGGGTGAGGAGGGGGGTGTTCGTGTAGGAAAACCGCTGTGGATTCTCATCACCCCGCTGCTCCTCAAGAACGGTGTAATTGATGCTTCGGCCGTCGACGCGGGGCGGCGTGCCGGTTTTCATTCGATCAGCTGAAAACCCTTCCGCCACCAACTGTTCAGTGATGCCTTGGATGGCTTTTTCGCCAGCCCGTCCACCGCCGAACTGTTTTTCGCCGATGTGCATCAATCCGTTCAAAAAAGTGCCGGCAGTTACCACGACGGATTTGGCGCGAATTGTCGCTCCGAGCTGGGTATGAACACCAACACATCGGCCATTTTCTAAAATCAACTCTACAACAGCATCTTGCCAAAAGTCCAGGCGCTCCGTTTGTTCCAGCATCAGACGCCACTTCTCCGCAAAACGCATTCTGTCGTTTTGCGTTCGAGGTGACCACATGGCGGGGCCTTTGGATCGGTTCAACATGCGAAACTGAATCGCGGAATGGTCGCTGACTATGCCAGAATAGCCCCCAAGAGCATCGATTTCCCTTACGATTTGACCTTTCGCGATGCCACCCATGGCAGGGTTACAGGACATTTGGCCGATGACCCCCATGTTCATGGTGATCAACAGGGTTTTAGCCCCGAGGTTGGCCGCCGCCGCCGCCGCTTCGTTACCGGCGTGACCCGCTCCAACAACAATGACGTCGTATTCAGGATGAATCATGGTTGGGAATGGTGAAACCGCTCTATCCACAAATCTTCTTGCTTTCGCATGACCAGGGCTTCTTCTTTGGTTTTGTCTTTGTATCCAACAAGGTGCAGGTGACCGTGAATAATTACACGAATTAACTCATTGAAAAACAGTTGATTATGGCTTTTTGCATTGTCTTTGATCCGATCAATGGACAGCATCAAATCTCCTGAAAGTACATCCCCCTCACAGTTGTCAAAGGTGATGATGTCGGTGTAATAATCATGGTTGAGGTGCGATTTGTTCACCCCTAATAGGTAATCGTCGGAGCAAAAAACAATGGCGACTTCGCCGATACGCTTCCCATGATGCCGAGCAAAATCACTGATCCACGCACGAATCTTTTTTCGCTGTGGGCATCGGAAGGGGTGGTCGGCATTGTGAAAGAGGAATGCCAATGGGAGAAATTATGCGTTTTGGAAGACACCCTGAAAGGTCAATTCAACGATGCGCCCTTCTTCAGAAAATTCGCATTCATCGGCGAGTTGGCGCATGAGGAAAACACCACGGCCATTGGGTTTTTCAATGTTCTCAGGAGAGGTGGGGTCGGGCACATTCTCGAAATCAAAGCCGGCCCCGCTGTCTGTGATTTTGAAGTAAAGATCCGCTTCGCGCAATTCATACTCAACCGTGACTTGTTTTGCTGGGTCTAACTTGTTTCCATGTACAATGGCGTTGTTGACCGCTTCAGTCATTGCGATTAACACATCTCCGTAGCAATCTTCTTGGAATGCGTTGTCATCGCGAATTTCATCGATGAGCCGCTCAATGATGGCAATGTTCTCGGGTTGCGATGCAAATTCCAGTTTGTGCATGGTTTCAATCATGTTCCTAACGTTGGGGCATAAGCTCAGGGGTGGGCTTTGTGAGGTCCAAATTATTGAAATATTCGTTGACTCGGTCACGATAATACACATCCAATTCAAGGGGAATTGTTCGTAACCACTCCGCCTCACGGTTCTTTTGCTCTAAATACTCCAACATCGGAGCTGGCGCGGTGGCTAGGTTTTGGTTCCCTGTTTTGGATTTGCGCTTGTCATCCTCTCCACGTGTCATCTCTGCATTTTCCGCTTCCAAGAGCCGAACGAGCAATTGCTGTTGGCGTTCAAGCGTCTCGATGGTGACGTTTTTATTGACCAAATCACGTTCCAACGCTTCCATCTCTTTCGCAATGTCGCTCATTTGGTTTCCGTCACCGGACCCATCTGCGTTCATTTCCTGTGCCTTTTTCTCAGCCATTTGCCTCAGCGCAGCTTGTTGGGCGGCTGTCTGTGCGAGCTCCTTGCTGAGTTGCCGTTTTTCACGACCGCTCGAACCGGCGTTAGCTCCTTCACCCATCATTTCTTTCATCTTTTCCAGTCGATCTCCCAGTGACTGCTGCATCTTTTTGATGTCACCCGCGCTCGGAGAGGGCTTAGGGTTTCCGTTTCCACCCGGATTTTCGCAGTTTCCGCTTCCGGGTTGTTTTTCCGCCATGCTTTGCTGCATTTGTTGCAAGGCGTCATCGAGCATGAGGGCGAGGTTGTTGAAGCTCGTCATCACATACTGCTGGTTCGTGGTGATGAGATCAGTTTCTCGGTCTCCAAAACTGCCCAATGCCAATTCCATGTGGTGGTTGATCAATCCGATTTCCCGGTTGACGGCAGGAGCGAGTTGAGGGATTCTCAGGCTCAATTCAAACAAGGAATCTTCAACCATGCGGGCGTCGTCTTTCAACCGGCGCTGGGTTTGGCCATGCATGACGTAGGCGGGGTCGGTTTCACTTGTATATCGCAAATCCTCCATCAACCCCTCCTCATCGAAAGATAGCTGAATGATGTTTTCCAATAAGGCGCGGAGCGCGTCCATGTCCATCTCCAACGATTCCTCGCTGGATTGCTGCATCATGCTTTCCATTTGTTCAGCCATCTGCTGCATTTCATCAGAAGCGTCTTGCTGATTTTGTGAGGCTTTTTTATTCTTCTGTTGTTCGAGCTGCTCGGAGCTATCGCTCATTTTTTGCTGGATGGATTCCTTTTCTTCTTCCCGATCCATGGTAGGATTCGGGTTTTCAAGCTCTTCGTTTGACTCATCCAGCTCATCCAATCGCTCTTGCAACTCTTCAAAGGCTTTATTCAACGAATCTTGCTCGGCACGTAAGCTGTCGTTATCCCCTTGCTCATTCTTGGTTTTCTCAGCCAGTTCAGCCTGCTTCTCAGCCAATTCTTTTAGGTCTTCAATCGCCTCTTCCATTTTAACCTCATACTCTAACTGTTTGAACTGCTCCAGCGCCCGGTCTAACTCTTTTTCGAGCGACTCTTGGTCCACCTGCATGTTTTCAAGTTGCTCCTGGATTTGCTCAAGCGATTCCGGATCCAATTGATCCATCAAACGCTGCATTTCTTCGTACATCTCCTTCAGTTCATCACTCATCACTTGTTCCATGAGTTCTTGAAGTTGCTCCTGCTTTTCTAAGATGCGCTCTTCTTCAGGGCTGAATTCGTTGGCGCGCTGGTCTTTTTCGCTATTGATTTTTTGCAGCGCATCGAGCTCCTTTCGAAGCTCATCTTGTTGCTTCATGAGCTCTTCGAGTGCCCGTTCATCTTTCCAATCGAGTTCTTCATCCTCTGCTAGTTGGCGGCGCAGGGATTCCATGTTCTCTTTCAATTCTGCGGCGTTTTGGCGGGCAGCGGCGAGGCGGTTGGTCAAATCCTCATTTGTCTCGTTGCGCTCTGCTCGCAACTCGTCTTTGGTTGGTGGCGAAAATGTGCGCGGAGTCGATTTGGACATTTTTGCGCCATGAATGCGGTCGTTGTCCCACACCTCAAACCAATATTCTAAAACATCGCCTTCGACCAAGTCGATTTCCCCAAGGTTCCACTCGAAGAAGAACCGGTCTGCCTTGCCCCGTGGTGCATCGATTTCGATGCGTGTCGCCTGAGCCAAACGAGGGGTTGCCTCGGACACGAATAACTCCTCTTCACGTTCACCAAGCTCAAGGTATTGGTAAACGAACGCCAACCTGCTCAAGCCATAATCATCACTGGTTTCACCATTAAAATAGCGCTGACGGACAGAAACACTGTCTTCCTGTTCGGAAACTGCGATGCGCGGGTACGCGTCGGGGCTGACGTGCAGGTGGTAGCGAATGGAATCGAGCGCTCCAACAGCTGTGTTCGACGGAACAATCCAATACGGACCCGAGGTACTGGCGGTGGTAGAGGCTGAGAACGTGTCAACTGCCCCACGAACCACATCCACAGGATCGTTATTGATGACCAAACGAAGGGTTTCGGTGTCTTTGCTGACGATGCGCCATTGAATATTGGAGCCTTCTGGAACCCTCAGGTTACCCAGGTTCTCAAAAGTTTCGCTAGGCATGCCGGTGTAGGCTGGGGGCACCGTGGTTACCTCGAGCCGCATCACCTTAGGCACAGGTAGTGCTTTGATTGTGTAATAGGGAGAGGCAACGTTTCCTGCGGTGAGCCTAAAGGTCAGGTCTTCTCTCACTAAAGGGAAGGTGTGAAGGAACATCCCGTCATCCGATGTTTCCATGCGGAATCGGTTTTCACCCATTTCGATTGTTACGATGTCTGGCGTGATTTCACCTTCAGTGGAAGCGCGAACAGTGAACGCCTGCATGGCAGGAACCGCAAGGAATTCGTTTTCAACTTGAAAGCTAAACGGGGGTGGAGGAACAAAATCTTGCCTATGGGCAATGATCCGCGATGCCGGCTCCTGGACCAAGGCAGGCTGCCAACCGTAGATAACCATTGCCACACCCAAGACAGGAACGGCATAGCGCAACAAACGCATACTTCGACCCCAATCAATCGCTCCGCGAAATGCCACAGGTTTCAACGCAATCGTTCGTTCTTCGATGGAGGCTTGAAGGAGGGAAGTGTCGCGATCGGTAGCATGAACACCAAGCTGCTGCTGCAACTGAAGAACATTGGTCAATCGGTCGCTTATTTCTGGAAAATGCTCACCAATGATGGCGCTCGCATCCTCATAACTCAACCGCTTCCCGATGCGAACCCACTTCAACAACGGCCGAATCACCCACCAACCCAACACACCACTGCTCCCCACAACCACCACCCAAAAAATGACCGTCCTCCCCGCGATACCAAATCGCCCGACGTATTCCAAAAGCGCGAAAATTAACAAGCCCACCACCAAAATGGCACTTGACATCAACACACCGTTGACCACCTGATTCAGGTAGTAAGTGCGAATGAAATCATCCAATTTTTGGATTAAGCCGCCTTCACTTTTCATGCATCACGAAGTTACGATTCTAAGAGCGTTCGTGTTGCACGGTAGGCTATCGCTATGAATGTGCGTATTTTTGGCTCCCCCCAAACGCCATCAACGATTCATATGCGCCATTTTTTTTCGACCCTACTGACGGCTTTTATTCTCGCTATCCCCTGCAAACACGGCCAATCACAGGTTGTAATTAACGAATTTGATCCTTCTGGACCGGGCATCGATACAGAAGAGTTTGTGGAACTTTATGGCGTCCCAGGCCAAGATTTGGCGGGATACGTATTGGTGATTTTTAACGGATCAAACGCTCAATCGAACCTGACAGTTGATTTATCAGGCCTGAGTTTGAATGCTGATGGCTTTTTGTTGGTAGGTGGACCGGGATTGCCCAATGCGGATGTGGTGATTGAAAACACCAACTGGCTTCAAGTGGGCCAAGAAGGCATTGCTTTGTACGATGCCGATGCCGTGAGCTTTCCAAACGGCACACCGGTTACGGCCGAGGACCTGCTCGATGGTGTGGTCTACGGAAATAACCAACCACCGTTGAGCGCCTTGCTCGATGTGTTGACGCCGGGAGGCAATCAGTTGAACGAGAGCGCGGAGGGCCTTGCGGATTTCCAGAGCTTGTCTCGGGTTCCTGACGGAGGCACACCACAAAACCCATCGGAATTCATTTTGCAAGCGCCGACCCCAGGATTCAGCAATGTCTTGGTGTGTGATGGGGGGCAAATTGCTTTGGCAAATCCGGCAAATAGCGAAATCTGTACGGATGTGGGTGAGCTGGTGCTGATTCAGTTGAACCACACCAATGACGTGCCGACGGCCGCTTTCACTTCTGTCGTTGCAAACGCCGAAACGGGATTGATTTTGGCTGCATTTGACGGACCGGCTGTGAACGTAGCGGGACTGGGAGACGGTGTGATGACCGTTTCTGGTGTTTCGCATGATGAACCATTGGACGCTGTGACGTTGGCGCCAGGCCAACCTGTATCAGGCATTGCTGGCCAGGGCTGTTTTGCCCCCACCACCAATAGCATTGAAATCATCGGTGAAACTTGCGATCCGCCAGCCTGTGACGGCGGAGCGGTAACTGACGCTGCGGGCACACCGACGGCATTGGGTTGCCTTGGCATGGAAAACGCCCTGGTCACATTCGGTTACACCTCCGAAGCAGTGGAAGCGGAGTACATCTTCATCATCACCGACCAAACACAAACCATCATCGATACCAGTGGTTTCCCACAATATGATTTCACAACACTTGGTGTGGGTACTTATCAGGTTTGGGGTTCGAGCGGGTTGGGTGGATTTGAAGAAGCAACGCTTGAACAAGGCCAAGCACTGAGTGATGTGATGGGGGTGGAGTGCGACAGTTTGAGCACGAGTTTTTTGGAGGTGCAAATCTTAGACTGCGAAAACGCGAGCTTTTGTGAAGAGATATTCATTTCCGAATACGTTGAGGGAAACAGCAATAACAAAGCGATTGAGTTGTACAACCCCTCTCCTGTGGCCATTGACTTGACCGGCTACCACATGGAAACATGGAACAACGGTTCTTCGGAACCCACCAACACCCAAGAGTTGTCTGGCACCATTGAGCCAAACGGGGTGTTCGTCATCATGAATGCGCTGGCCGCTCCCGAACTCTTCCAGGCTGGAGATTTGGTGAGTCAGGTTACATGGTTCAACGGCAACGATGTGATTGTGCTGTATCACGACGGAGTCATCATCGATCAGATGGGGGAATTTGGTCCAGACCCAGGTGCGCCATGGACCGTGGATGGTGGTGCTGGCGAGATGGCGGAGTACACCTTGGTGCGAAAAGCGAACGTTTCTCAAGGCAGCACGGACTGGTCTGTAGGCCAATACCAATGGGACGCGTACCCGCAAGACACCTTCGATTTCATCGGATACCACACGGCCACGTGTACCGGAACGCCCGACATGGAGCTCGGTTTCACCGCTACGGATTTGTATGTCTACGAAGGGGGCGGAACGGAAGTGGTCATGCAAGTTGCTTATCCGTTGCAAAACGTGACGGTGGTGGTGGATGTGGTAGGAGGAAGTGCGGAAGAGGGGGTTGATTTTCCCGGGGTGTTTCCGCTTCCAGAATTTAACTTTCCCATTGGTTTGTTGAACAACCAAAGTTTCACATTTGCGGCGACCGATGATGAAGAACCGGAAGGGGAGGAGACGGTTGAATTGGCCATTGAAATCACGTCGGGTGAGGCGGTATTGTTGATCGACACCGTCACCATCCACATCCAACCGTCGGATTTGACGTATCCCGTGTACGACATCGCAACCGTGCGTACGGTTGATTTTGTGTCGGGCGAGTCGGATAGTTTAGGGGTCTCGTGTGAGCTTCGCGGCATTGTGCACGGCTGGAATGATTATCCATCAGGACTCCAGTTTACGCTGATCGATGCAACAGACGGCATCAACGTCTTCAGTCCGTTGTCGGATTTCGGTTACATGGAAGTCGTGCCGGGGGACAGCTTGCGTGTTCGCGGAACCATCGCGCAATTTGCTGGCCTCACCCAGATTGTGGCGGACACCGTGTTGTATGAAGGGTCGGGCTTCCTAACCGAGCAACCGACGCTTGTTCAGGTGCTCAATGAGGAGACGGAGTCGCACGTCATCAAACTGAAATGTGTGGAGCTTGTGGATCCATCGCAATGGACGAACAGTGCGCCGAGTTTTGAGGTGGACATCACCACCGGAAACGACGTCTACACCATGCGCATCGATGCGAACACGGATTTGTTTTTGATGGAGGCTCCTGTTGGGGTATTTGGTGTGACCGGGATTGGGGATCAGCGGGATTTCGATGCGCCTTACTTCCAGGGTTACCGCATTTCGCCGCGTTACCAATCCGATCTTTCGACGGCTGTGAACGCTGCGTTTTCTGTGACCACGCCTTGGAACATTTTTGACGGTGCCCTCGATATTGAAAACCAAAGCACCGGCGCAGGAGGATATTACTGGACGTTTGGAGATGGCGGAACGAGCGACGAGGAATTGCCTGAGTACACGTACAATGACGCCGGGGTTTATGAAGTTTCGTTGACGGTGTTCAGTGAAGACGGCAATTGTTCGGACCAAATCACCATCGAGGTGGATGTCATTGTCGTGAATGTGGACGAACTTTCAAGCGACATGAATGTCTGGCCAAATCCAGCACGCGATCACATCATTTTCGAGTCGTCTGTGCAAATTGAACGCCTTCAGGTATTCGATTTGAAGGGGCGCCCCATGCTCGATAAGCAGCTCGCTAGCAACCGCGCGCAGTTGGATTTGAGCGACTGGGCTTCAGGTGTTTACATCGCAAAAGTCTTCACAGCGGACGGCACCAAAACCGTGAAGCTGCAGTGCGCTGACTAACAGGTTGCGCCGAACAATCCGAGAAGCAGCAGCAAGTCGGCAACCGTAACGACCGAATCGTTCGTGAGGTCGCCAGGGCATTGGTTCACGGTGGAACAGTTGCACAATTCCAACCCGTCACTGACTCCATCTCCATCGGTGTCGCTGAGCAAGGGGTCCGTTCCGTAAACATTGATTTCGAGGGCGTCGCTCAACCCATCCCCGTCGTTATCGCTGCACGCGTCACCGACTCCGTCCCCGTTGAAGTCGTTTTGCTCGATGTTGGCCACGTTCACGCAATTGTCTTCAAAGTCGCTGATTCCGTCTTCATCGGTATCCGGAGCGTAACCGACAAAATCCCCCAAGCCGAGGTCACCCACGACGATGAAGTGATCCGAAGCTGCCAGCGCATCACCCGCCAATAAGCCCAGTTGCGCTAGGCGCTCAGGTGACATATCTGCAGTGCGCACCGTGAACCCTCCTTTCAATTCCGCAGAAGCGTCAGAGGTGATGAGGTAGTCCAACTTCCCTGGCATCCATTCGGAATTGATGTTGCTGCTTTGCCAAGTGAAGTCAAAAGGTTCGTCCGTTTGCAGGATGGGCCACTCGGTGAGCGAGGAGCCATCCCAATCAGGCGCAAAGTCCGGTCCGTGCGCCGATTCATTGAAAATATCTCCTGTGATGAGCGTGTAGATGGGGTCGTCGAGCCCGACCATGTTGAGGTCGCCCCCGTAGACGACGGGTGTGTTCAATGGAATGTTGACTGACCCTTCGCCGTCGATGGCATTGCGCAAAAACGCCATGTATTCATCTGCTTCCGCTTGGCGCTGGGCTTCATTGCTCGCCCCTCCGCAGCATTTCATGTGGCTGCTTGTGAATAGCAATGGTACTCCCCAATCTGGATGACCTTCAACCAGCGCCGGGAACTGACGCGTCACGTAAGCATAGGAGTTGATGATTTCACCTTTCGCGGCCACCATCAAATCCCAATCATCTTTCACCACATTCCACGAGCCACCGCCTTCGACAGGAATCCACGCGTTCAGAAGGTTGGCAACGAAGCTCGCGCTGACGTTGGACACTTCTGAAAACCCAATGATATCCGGGCTCACCGCCTGAAGAATCCGCTCCATCGCTGCTTGTGCAGCAGGTTCATCCATTCGGCCATTCATGTTCCAAAACGCAACACGGTCCAAGGTGCCTTCGGGCCGCTCGAAAATCATCGGAATCCACGGTGCGAGGTTTTCGTTGAGCGTGTGCTGAAAGCCGCCTTCAGGAAAACCGGTGCTGCTGGCGTTGTCATACCACAAGACCCGCACCTGCGGACCAATGACTTGGGACAGGGCTCTGTCAAAAGCCAATTCAAATTCCGTTCCACTGTATGTGGGTGCGCAGCGCATGCCAACCTCATTGAAAGACTCGATACCCGAACCGTTGGTGTATCGGATAGCCTGGCGATCGGCGAGGTTGATGAGCAAGTCGACGCCGAGGCCTTGGTCGGCATAATCGACACCCGTTTCAGGGTCGTCATCTAAATCGATTAAAATCCGCAAGTCGTTCGGCAAGACCTCCTCATCCAAAGCCACTTCTTCAGCCAACACGATATGCAAGAACAACCAATCGATGTTGCTGGTTACGCTCGCCGACATGAATGGACCCCCATCTTCGGCATCCACATGGGGCTGGGCGCTCCAATCGCCGAACTGATTGTCCAGTTGGATTTGGCCAAATGACCCGAATGCGCAAGCTAAAAACAAGGCCAAAAAAGAAAGTTTCATCGGAAGCAGTTTCGCAGGTGTTGGATAACGAAGTTACGGGTAGATTTGTCGGAATGAATCCTCGTCAAAGCACATTCATGTTGCATTTCATTGTGCTGATTTTCGGATTTACTGGAATTCTAGGCAAGTTGATCTCATTGGAGGCGGAGCGACTTGTTTTTTGGCGGGTGCTGCTTGGTGGTGGACTGGTCGCTATTTGGTTGTTATTGAGGGGGCGCGTACAACGATTTAAGCTGGAGATGCTGTGGAAGGTGGGGTTGGTCGGATGTGTGGCTGCAGCGCATTGGATTGCGTTTTTTGCGAGCATCAAAGTGAGCAATGTGTCGGTCGCGTTGGCGACGCTGGCGACAACTCCGGTCTTTGTGAGTGTCTTGGAACCGATCATTTACCGGCGACGGTTTGATCCCAAGGAGCTTATACTCGGGTTGGTAATCATCTTGGGGTTGGGGATTTTGTTGTGGGGGCCTTCACCGGACGGGCCATTGGCAGATGCTTCTCGGTATTACAAAGGGGTAGGACTGGCGTTGGTTTCAGCGGCCTTAGCGGCAATTTTTGCCACGCTCAATGGGGTGCTGGTGAAATCGTATGATTCGGCCAATTTGACCCGGGTGGAATTGTTGAGCGCGGCGCTGGCGTTGGCGGCGTTGTTTGTGGTTCAAGGCAAAGGGCGTGTTCCAGCGTTTTGGCAGGTTCCATCCGATGACTGGCTGTGGATTGGCTTATTAGCGACCTTAGCTACTGCGTTTGCGTTTTTGATGAGCATCGAAGTCATGAAAAATCTGACGCCATTTACCACAGCCGTAGCCATCAATTTGGAACCGGTGTATGCGATTGTCTTGGCAGCCCTGATTTTTGGGGAAGAGGAGCGGATGGGGGGTGGATTTTACCTCGGAGCGAGCATCATTGTGGGTGCCGTGTTTGTGGACGCCTGGTTGAAGCGACGCGCAAAGACAAACACAGCTGGGCATATCAAGCATTGAATAAATCTGAAGCCACAGCGTCGGCGATGAGCCAATGCTCCTCAGGAATCCGGTGATTTTCATTGTCGACGGGCAGAATAACTCCAGCGTCGATATACCGACACCACGCCGCGCTTGCCAAGCGATCTGGCCGCAAACCAAAATGTGTTTCGAGGTGTTCCAAGTTGATTCCCTTTGCCGTTCGCAAACCCGTCATGATGGATTCGTTATAGCGATCTGTTCGGTTGAGCTTCTCAACTTGAAGAGGAAAATCAGCCACAGATTGCGCTTTGCTAAGGGCTTTGATGTAGCGGGGGTTGTTGGAGACGTTGGCGGTGCGTTGGACGCCGTCGAACCCGTGTGCGCCAGGACCGATGCCCCAGTAAGGCAAACCGGACCAATAATGTTGGTTGTGCACCGCGTGCCCACCAGGCCGCGCCCAATTTGACACTTCGTAATGTTCAAACCCAGCTCGTGCGAGCTCCGCGCAAAGCATCGCATATTCCGCTTCCACAGCCGATTCATCTGCAATGGTTTCTTGCCCTTTGGCCACGCGCTTACCCAAGACGGTTTGGTCTTCGACAGTGAGAATGTAAGCGGACAAATGGTCTACAGGAAGTGCTGTGAAACGCTGAACCTCTTCCTCGAAAGCATGCGTGCGACCGGGTAGGCCGTAGATGAGGTCTGCGGAAATGTGCTCAAAACCGGCCTCAGCCGCCCGAAGAACAGCCTGCTCTGCTTGCTCTGCACTGTGCTTTCGGTTCATCCAATCCAATCGATTTTGGTCAAAGGTTTGCAAACCGATCGACAACCGCGTCACACCCAACTTCCGCCAGGCTGCCAATTTTTCAGGCGTGATGTCCTCCGGATTGGCTTCTAAAGTGACTTCATGGCAATTGACGGCTTCCGGAAGAACCAGGTTGAGCAAACGCTCCAGCCCCGTTTCTGGAAAAAGCGATGGCGTCCCTCCACCAAAGTAAATGCTCTGAAGGCCTGTAAAATCATGCGTTTCCGATGCAATTCGCAGGCTCAACTCATTGACCAATGCCGCTTCCATCGCCTGCATCGTGTCGTGATTTGTCGAGAAATGAAAGTCGCAGTAGTGACACGCAGTTCTACAGAATGGAATGTGAATGTAAATCCCAAACATGCCCCCAAGTTCGCTCCAAAATCCTGCTAACTTGCTCACATGGAATGGGAAGTTCGCTGGCCTGACGGAAAGGCTGAACGTGTTGCGCCCGGTGCGGGTGAATCTTGGGATTGGAAACCTGTGGGACCCGGTGTGTTTGATGTACGCATGGGGTTGCGCAATGTGCGTGTTGAAACCCTGAGTGGCCCCGATGCCAAAGGGTTTTTGCGTATCCGCGTAAATGGGGTGGAACAAACGCTTCAAGTTTTGGACGGCCAAAGTTTGCTATTGGAGTCCATGGGCATGACGGCGGGAGCTGAGGTGGTGGAGCAATTTATCGAGGCCCCGATGCCAGGCAAGGTGTTGGAAGTAAAGGTGGCTGCTGGTGACGTGGTGGAAGAAGGAGACGCCCTCCTTGTTTTGGAAGCGATGAAAATGGAAAATGTATTGCGAGCTCCCCGTGCAGGCATCATCGCTTCGGTGGATGCAGAGGTAGGTGCTGCGGTGGAAAAGGGAGCCGCGTTGGTCATATATGAAATGAATTGAACATGCGTTGGATGAACATGCAACAGATTTGGTTCGCGTCCGTGCTGCTTGGTTTGGCTTTTGCTGCACCGAGGCAGTCTTTTTCACAGGGGTGTGACAACCCCATTCCGGTTTGCGGTGAAATACCGGAGCCGCTTTCCTTGAGTTTTGTCCAATCCTTGGAGGTGGGCTGTGTGAATTCACCCTACGTCTCCGTATTGGAGTTCATGACCAATGGAAACGTGGTGAACACCGGCAATGCGACCGTTGATGTGGGCGGTGTCGCATGCCAAACCGATGGTGTCGACGACGTCATCGAAGCGGTGATCGTTAAACCCGACCCCCAGGCTTTTTGTGATGTAGACGCCTATGAGATTGTAGCCACATGTGCCGAAACGGGGGGTGGGTTTTCCATGGTCACTTCCGATTTGCTGCCCAACACGACTTACTTGATCATCATCGGTACCGCGCACGACCCGTCCCTCACCCCTTGCAACCTCACCGTCTTCCTCTCCGGCCCGGCCGTCTCGATCGATGCGTGTTGCACCACGAACATCGCCCCAGGCCAAAGCGTGACCCTCACCGTCACTGGGGGGGACGAATCCCTCGGATACACCTGGTTCCCCAACTATGGCATCTCATCGACCACCGATGCGGAAATCATTGCTTCGCCCGATGTGACGACCACGTATTCTGTTTCAGGTTTTTTTGGCGGATGCCAATACTCGGATGCGGTCACGATCACAGTGGGCAATCCATTGGGCATCCCAACGAGTTTCACGCCGAACGACGACCTGATCAATGACCTCTGGTCCATTGACGGTTTGACCCAATACAACCAAGCCGATGTGCGCATTTACGATCGTTGGGGGCAATTGGTGTACCGCAGCATCGGGTACGCCCAACCGTGGAATGGCAAGAACGGCGGCAAGGACGTGCCGGTCGGAACCTATTACTACGCCATTGATTTGAACGACCCACAGCTTGTGGACCTCGAGACCATCACCGGCTTTATCAGCATCATCCGATGAAACAGCTTATCCCATCCCTTGCGATTGCACTGCTGAGCGTTTCGGTAGTGCAGGCTCAACAATTTCCAGTGCGCGCCACCGCGATGATGAATCCGTTCCAAGACCATCCGGCTGCCGCGGGCGTGCTGGGCTGCATGGACCTGCACATGGGCTACAGAAACCAATGGTCGGGCATCGACGGCGCGCCTGAAACGGCCTTCGCCAACCTCCACGGCCAAATGGAAGGTCAAGCCAACGATTTCCACGGCTTCGGCGTCCGAGTGGAATCCGATGAGGCCGGCGCATGGGGCTACAACGCGGTGAATTTTGCTTACGCTTACAACCTACGTTTGAGCAGCGGCGCAAGGTTGGCGGCGGGCTTGAGCGCAGGCTTTTTTCAGCATCGCTTGGACATGAGCTTGTTGGATATGCCTGAATTGCAAGTCGCCAATGACCCCGCCGTCTTTGGCAACCAACAATTCATTGTGCCGATGATCGATGCGGGTTTGTGGTATTACGACCGGGATATGTACGCCGGCTTGACCATCCAAAACGTGACCCAAGCCTCCATGGAAAAGATCAGCCAATTCGGGAAACTTCGCCGTCACCTCGTGGTGACCGGGGGATCCGAAGTTGAACTGGACGGTCGTTGGATGTTCCTGCCTTCCGCCCAAGCACGCCTCGGCTCAGGCGTTCCACCATCCGCGGAAGTCCTAGGCTTGTTCAAATACGATGAGGTGGTGGGGGTTGGCCTTGGTTACCGCTCGCAAAGCGCGCTTATCGTAGCGGCTCAAGCCAAAATCCTGGACTACCTCAGCATCGGCTACGCCTACGAACTCAATGTCTCACCGTTGAGTGGCGCTGGCCCCAATTCCCACGAAATC
>Ga0181577_10000503_pt1 | contig 31767 bp, 23 predicted proteins | sample 101ome_21_FD_132468 | JGI IMG/M metagenome (GOLD analysis project Ga0181577, IMG submission 132468) | Coastal salt marsh microbial communities from the Groves Creek Marsh, Skidaway Island, Georgia - 101413BT metaG (megahit assembly) | ecosystem: Environmental > Aquatic > Marine > Intertidal...
AAAGGAGAGACCGCACCAAAATCGCCCATACTGGCAGCCATTTTGATATCTTCATCCCCCGTAGAAATGATCCTGAGCAGGAAAAATGCAGCAATCAGACCTATAACGCCACTTATGATTTTAATAATATTTTGAACTTTCATCTTCGCTTTTATTTTTTCTGAGCAACCAAGATATCGATCAAATTGATGGAAGCGTCTTCCATATCATTAACGATACTATCAATTTTTGCAATTATATAATTGTAAAAGACTTGTAGGATAATGGCTACGATCAGACCAAAAACGGTGGTCAAAAGCGCGACTTTAATACCCCCTGCCACCAATGAAGGTTGCATGTCTCCAGCGGCTTCAATTTTATCGATAGCCTGAATCATACCGATTACCGTACCCATAAACCCAAGCATGGGCGCAAGAGCGATAAACAATGAAATCCAAGAAACATTCTTTTCTAATTGTCCCATTTGAACACCACCGTAGGCAACAACTGCTTTTTCGGCACTTTCCACTCCTTCATTAACACGATCCAATCCTTGGTAGAAAATGGACGCTACAGGTCCTTTGGTATTTCTACAAAGCTCTTTGGCTGCATCAACACCTCCAGAGGCAAGTGCTTCTTCAACACCGGCAGTCAGTTTTTGTGAGTTGGTGGTAGCTAAATTGAGATAGATGATCCGCTCAATAGCGATTGCAAGACCCAAAATCAAACAAATCAAAACGATACCCATGAAACCAGGGCCTCCTTCGATGAATCTTTTCTTGAGTTCCTGAGTAAAGGAAGCCTCTGCAGCTGCTGTTTCCCCAACAACGGCAGCCTCCTCTTCTTGCTCAGTTTCTTGAATGATTGGTTTTACTATCGGATTGGCGTAAGTCAGAGATTGGCTCATCAATATCCCAACTAGGCTAAGGGCAAAGAATAATTTTTTCATTTTGGTCAAAATTTTGTTCTAATTTTTAATTTTTTAAAGATAAAAAAAAATACATACTATATCATTTTTTTTAAAACATCTCATTTTAATTTTTTTATTGACAATATTCGATGATTTCATGTTGCATAATCGATCCCCTATCTGTGTTAATTCCAATTACTTTTTTTTTTGAGGAATCTGGTTTACCCTTGTTGGTTCACAGGAAATGTTTTTCATATTGATTCCATCCCTCAAGGATTGCTTCAATAGCATCATAAAATCATTAGCTTTTGGGAGATGGTAAATCATCATTTAATCCTAATTATATTGTTTGGTTGTCCAATATAATTATTCAATACCGAAACTTTCCACTCTGAACAGTCTTTAAAGAAGTGATTCTAGATTTCATAATCCTATCAATCCAATTTTATTTTATCAAAAGAAGCTCTCTTGAACAACACAACATCAAATGTCACAGGTTGATCATTCTTTTGAATAAACTTGTTTACCGTTGACAAAAGTTTTTTGGATTTCAATTTTATTTCCAACCTTAGTAAAAAGAATTAGGTCTGCTCTTTTACCAGGGGTTATTGCTCCAAGGTCATTTAGAGAAAGTATTTTCGCTGGATTGGTAGAGGCCATTTTGATGGCTTCTTCAATGCTACATTCAGTAAATTCCATTATAACTTCTACACATCTATTGATGGGTGATGCTGCACCGGCCAATCCATTAATATCTGGAAATTTAACAACATCGGGAGTGAGCAAAAGTTTTCTCTCGCCGCGAATGTATTCTCCTGGGGGTAATCCAGCCAAATCCAAAGCATCAGAAACTAAAATTAAATTATCGGCGCCTTTGGTTTTGAAGAAAGTTCGAACCTCCTCCTTGGTTAAATGAAAACCATCGGCAATAATACTAGGAGTGATTAGATCCTCTGACAATTGTGGCCATATTGGATTGTGGTGTCTGTGAATCATATTGGCACAACCATTTCCTAAATGGGTTGCCATTCTCGCTCCAGCATTTACAGCATCTTTAATTTGGGAGACAGATCCATTGTGATGTCCAAGAGAAACTACAACTCCACTGTCTGCACATTTTTTAATAAACGGAATGGCACCATCAAGCTCGGGAGCAAGTGTTATTAATTTAATATTATTTTTAGCGGCATTTTGAAGATCCAATAATTCTTGCCAATTGGGCTTTCTTGTATATTTTTCCAAATGAGCCCCCCTGAATCCATCGACTGGAGATATATAAGGGCCCTCCAAATGAAAACCAAGTATTGAACTTCCAATTTCAGGATCTTCCATTGCATTGGCCAGTACCGCAAGATTTTCTTTAATCCTAGAAAATTCACTTGTTATTATGGTAGGAAAATAAGAGGTAACTCCTTCCCTCCAAAGGGCTTTAGTGGCTTTTCTGACTTTTTCAACTGTCAAATTAGGCCCTGAGAAGTCCACCCCAACAAATCCATTGATTTGTAGATCAATGAGTCCAGGCGCAACATATATTTTTGAGTCATTTTGTGTCTTTTTGGATTGCGATATTTTAAGGATTTTTCCCTTTTCAAATTCAATTAAAACAGGCTTGTCATCTGTGTAGTGTATTCCCAATACTGATAAAGTTGACTTTGGAGGATTACAAAGGGAAAGAAGAACACTCGAAATCAAAATCCATAGACTCACTTTCATGCACAATATCGTTTATTTGTTCATTGAAATTAATCAAAGTTCAACAAACCCTAGCTTTTTTTTAGGGATTTATGATAAATCGCTTCAGATGGGCATCCCCCCTTAACACAACTGGTGAATTTGAGGTAATGATAGGTTACCTCTAATCCTCCGAAAGGTTGAGCCAAGCTCCTGAAAATGATCATTAATCAAAAACAATTAAAAAAACAGCTGCAGATGCCTGCTTGGAAGCCTTGTAGATGGCCAAAAAAATGGGAGTGACCATTTCCACAGATCTCAACTACCGAAAAAAATTATTGAATTATGGTGGTAATAAAGAGGCAATCATGATCGAATAGACCTCATACTGCGATATTTTTTTAGGAAATGAGGAAGACGTAGCGATGCATTTTGGTATCAAACCCGAGGGCTTGGATATCACAAAACAGGAAAGCATCGTATAAAAGAAAAACCTTTATACGGTTCTAGTGTAGCGGTTTTTGTTTTCTTATATTTAACATAAATGTATAGGACATGATCATAATAATAATGGGAGTTAGCGGTTCGGGAAAAACAAGTCTCGGGAAGCTACTGTCTTCAGCTCTATCTATGCCTTTTTATGATGCAGACGACTTCCATTCCTCTATCAATAAAAGTAAAATGAATTCAGGTCAAGCATTAAGTGATCTTGATCGAGAACCATGGCTTCATCAACTTGCCGAAAAGATTTATGAATGGTCCTCAAACGAAGGGGCCATTTTAGCTTGCTCGGCATTAAAAGAAGACTACAGGAAAATACTCTCTAAATATCAGGTAAAGATTAGTTGGGTCGTTTTGAATGGTCCTTTTGACTTAATCCAATCCAGATTAAAAAAAAGAAAAAATCATTTTTTCAACTCCGAACTATTAAAGTCTCAATTGGATTCTTTAGAAGTCCCTCAATATGGCATTCATTTAGACATTGACCAATCGCTTGACCATTTAGTTCAATCTTATTTAAGTGCAACCCACATCCATGAATTCGCAGAAATTGGAATAATTGGTATGGGAGTTATGGGTCAGAATCTCGCTTTAAATTTTGCAGAAAACAAGATCGAAACTGCCGTTTACAATAGGTCTTCGAACGGGGAAGAAAAAATTGTTTCAGATTTTATGTCTAATAACAGCCGATTTCAAAACATCAATGGGTTTACAGATATAAAATCTTTTATTCATGCTTTAAAACGTCCCAGAAAAATCTGGCTTATGATTAAAAGTGGTTTGGCAATTGATTCAATAATTGATGAAATAGTGCCTTTACTTAGCCAAGGTGATCTAATTATAGATGGTGGCAATTCGTATTTTGAAGACACCCAAAGAAGAGGCAAGCTTCTTGAAAAAAAACACATTCATTATGCGGGCATTGGGGTTTCGGGAGGTGAAGTTGGCGCTCGTTATGGTGCTTCACTAATGTTCGGGGGCAACAAAAAAGCTTATGAGGTATTGAGCCCTATGTTAAGTAGTATTTCAGCCAAAGATAAGTCAAAAATACCCTGTCAAGCCTACTTTGGCAAGGGTGGTGCGGGGCATTTTGTAAAAATGGTGCACAATGGAATCGAATATTCGGAAATGCAACTTTTGGCAGAAGTTTATGCCATTTTATCTCATCAATTGAGTTATCCTGAAATGGCAATTCTATTTCAGGAATGGAACAAAGGACCAGTGGCAAGCTACCTCTTAGAAATGACAGCAAAAATCCTTCAAAAGAAAGAAGGAGAGCAATACCTCTTAGATTTAATTTTAGATAGCTCAGAAAGCAAGGGCACTGGAATTTGGGCGACAAAGTCGGCTATTGATCTTGGAGAAGTAAATACAATGATGTCCTCTGCACTTTTTTCACGGTTTCTGTCCAACATGAAGATGAAACGGGCCTCTCTCTCTAAGATGAAACCATTGCCTAAAAAAAGAGCATTGTTTGATCTTGTAAAATTGAGAAAAGCATACCAGTTTGCTAGGATTATAAACCATATTCAAGGCTTCAATCTCATAAATGGTGCAGCCAAAAAGTATGGTTGGAATTGTCGCCTAAGTGAAATTGCGCGCGTTTGGTCAAATGGTTGTATCATTCGTTCTCAGTTAATGGAGGATTTAATGGTTTCTTTTGCCAAATCACCATCTATAATTGAGCATAAAAAAATTTTAGAAATTCTAACTACCACAGAACCCTATTTAGCAGACCTAATTCATCACGCAGTGGATCAAAAAATTGCATTAGATAGTTTTTCCTCAGCATTTAATTACTGGATTGCACTAACTACAGAAAAACTTCCCGCCAATCTTGTCCAGGCTCTGCGTGATTATTTTGGAGCGCACACCTATCAAAGAATAGACAAGCCAAGTACAGAAATTTTTCACACAAAATGGGATTCATATGATTGATTATTCTCTTGTCTTATCTGTTTTAATATCAGTAGGTATTCTGCTTCTTTTGACGTTAAAATTTAAAATTCAACCCTTTATAGGCCTACTTATATCAAGTATTTTGGTTGGCATTCTAGCGGGGATTCCTCCCTTCGAAATAATTAATACTATAGAAAAAGGGATGGGGTCAACATTGGGATTTGTTGCAATAGTGGTAGGCTTAGGCTCTATGCTTGGAGCAATTCTAGATCACTCAGGGGGGGCAGAAGCTTTAGCCCAATATTTTCTACAAAAGTTTGGTGAAAAAAATGCTTCTTGGGCACTTATGATTTCAGGGTTCGTAATCGCAATTCCCGTGTTTTTTGATGTCGCTTTTATCATCTTGATTCCTCTTGTTTTTTCTCTACAGCGCAAGACAAAAAAATCATTGCTTCTTTACGCAATCCCATTGCTTTCTGGTCTGGCAATTACTCATGCATTTATTCCGCCAACCCCCGGGCCTGTGGCTGTTGCCGAAATATTAAATGCTGATTTAGGGTGGGTGATTTTAATCGGCTTTGTCGTTGGTGTACCTACAGCAATTATTAGTGGACCGATATTTGGTAAATTCATTGCTTCAAAAATATTTATCTCTGCACCAAAAACAATTGATCAAAAAAAAGATGCGCATTTTCCGCCTGTTCGTTTAATCTTTTTGATTATTGGTACTCCCATTTTACTCATTGTTTTTAGTACCCTTTTGAATAGTCCATTCAGCAATTACTTGAATTGGTCTGAGGAAACAAACTCTTGGATTAAAATGATAAGTCATCCCTTTTCTGCTTTGATTATTGCCAATCTAATGGCTTGGTATATTTTAGGGGTTAAAAGAGGGGTCTCGAAGTCGAGTTTGTCCAAGATCTCAAGTTCTTCACTCGCCCCTGCAGGGATTATTATTTTACTTACGGGTGCAGGAGGTGTTTTCAAGGAAATGTTGACAACAACTGGCGCCGGTGAAATGCTCGCAAATTACTTTTCAAGCATCGGTCTGAGTTTATTGGTATTTGCCTTTCTCTCTGCCGTTGTTGTTCGAATTTTACAAGGATCATCAACTGTCGCAATGATCACAGCTGCAGGCATTACTTCTGCTCTGATCACAACTCCTCTAGGAGATTTTCATTCTGCCCTTCTTGTCATTTCTATTGCTGCAGGGGCTTCTATTCTGTCACATGTAAATGATAGTGGATTCTGGTTGGTAAGCAATTATCTTGGACTGTCGGAAAAAGACACTTTCCGGAGTTGGTCATTGATGACCTTAATAATCTCATTGTGTGGTTTGGCTATGGTATTATTACTTTCGTATTTTATCTAACAATGATTCAAGCCCTTTGAAAATGAGAAATCACTGTTTGAGATCAGTGGTACAGTTACCCTCGATTTAGACCTTTGTCTTTGGGTTTTAATCTACATCATTCCTTAGTTTTTCCTTGATCTTGGTTGGGTTGAGGGTTTTCCTGAAACCACCATTCAGTTGGATTTATTTTTTAGGAGGATTATCCAATATATGTCCAATATCCATAACATAAAGCTGTCTTCCCAGACCTTCAAATGTAGCATCAATTGAAATCTTCCTGCCCTCTCTACTGGAACGGGCATGTAGATCTACTCTGAAAATACCGCCGGGTACCCCTGTATTCTTCAAACGAGCCAGAGGAACAAAAAGCTTTGTGGGTTGATGAAACAAAAACAAATGCTGAAGACCATCCAGCACATAAGTATCCCCTAAAATCCAATCCTCATAAGGTTCGGGCAGGAAAGTAGGATCTATATTGGCATCAACCTCAGCCAAAGGGGGCTGGATGACTCCGCTGCCGTCGTCATGAATTTTTGCAAAATATCTTCCCTCAAAAATAACCGAGTCGTTTACCCAAACATGATGACTTGGATTGTTAAAAAAATACCTAATGTCTTTACCATCAGCGGAAATAGACCAACCGGACACATGACGATTTGGAGAATCCATATTTCTTAAAAATGTGATAAATCTAGTTCCAGAAGGATTCCATCCTTCTCTAAAGAAATAGAGATTCGTTTCTCCATCATATCCTTTAGGAAAAGCCCTTTTGGCAAGTTGTTCTAGGTTGATAATTTTCTCCACCTCTCCTGAATCCATATCCATCTTTTCTATAGCGATCTTGGGGGTAAACTTTAAATGTGCATAGGGGTCTTGAACCCCAGCATAACTGGTACCGGCGTGTTTCATTCTGGAAAAATCGTGTAACAAAGCATATTTTCCATCAGAAGATATATCATAAATCATTCTAGGAAGTGTGCGGTATGATTGTGTTCTGAAATTATAAACCCTACAAACAAATCGAGTCTTATCATCACTGTGGTCGTTCCAGACAATTTCATCTGAATTGGGACGCCATTGTAATCGACAACCCTGTTGCCAATTCCAAGCAGTGGTCTCACCAATCTTGGTCCATTCATTGTTGTTTTTTAGATCAAAATATCCAATTTCTGCAATGTCGTTGGCTTGAACCTCTCGATCGGTAAAATCGGTTTTCATTCCCAAGAGGTATCGGTCAGTAGGGTCAAATTGAAATTCATCATAAAACCAAAAACCCGTATACCTCGGATTTTCTTTGGTACCTGGATCCGAAATCCGCTCAAGTTTTACATATTGATAATGGTCCTTTTCGATAAGTTCTTCCCAGGATTTACATGTAGAGTAAGTCAATCCCTCTGATGGGTCAGAATTTTTTTTTGAGAAATTACAAGCATTGGAAAAAATGATAATCAATGACAATAAAAGGGTGTAAGATATTTTTAAACTCATGATCGATTTGATTATTTTATATCAATTAATGTATAATTGACGCTAATTTATCAAATATTAATCTTTATACAGTTAATCTAATTCTATAATACCATAAGATCAACCACTGCATCGTTTAATCCATCATTTCCCAAAACACCCTAACAAAAGTTGTGTTAAAACAACTGATGTTTTATTAACTATATTTATAATAGTTAATGTCGGATCACATAGGACCAACACAAGCTCAATACCCTGCGACTGCTATGTAGGGAAGGTGGTTTACTACAACTACCGTTAACTTTTACCCTTTAGACCCTATAGAAAATCAATTACACTCCCCTATCCCCCTCAAGAGTCTATTCCTCACAAAGTCCCTTTCACAAAAACCACTATGGTAATCACCTAGCAATTAATTTGATATCGAAAAACCAGATGAAGAAAACTTGGTCAAGCTTGTAAGTGAAAAAATGTCAATTAAGTCAGTTTTAAGGTTTGGGTTCTCTCTAAATATCCACCTAAGCCATTCTAATCAAAAACCGATTTAAAAACCAATTGGTATAGTTGAGTTAATACAATTATTCAAAGGCATAAATCCCGCGCTCTAATACAACTTCTGTATAATCTTCGGTAGTATTAATGACCGTTACATTACCATCAAAACTCACCCTTGCCAACTGGCTCCCTTTTAGTTTTAAGGTGGCTCCCTCAGTAACTACTACTCCTTTAGATCCTTTTACATAAATAGTAACAGGACTATTTGATTCAAAGCCATAGCCATCGTTTAAAAAACTTGTTCCTGATTTTACAAAAAACGAATTTAGGGTAGCGTCATTTTTCCTAGCCCAACAGAGTTTTCCGACGAACGTCGAGCCCTCAAAATCCACGAAATTATGCTCTGAAGAAACGATATAATCTGTTACGGAACCTTGAGTAAACTTTACTCCTTCATAGTCGTCCGAATTCAGTTTTTGAAAACTGGGCTTGGCCACCAAATGATTGTGGGGAAATATAAGTGTAGTGATATTTTTTTCTCCGCTATTATCGGTCGAATATAAAGATTCCAGTCGATTGTGATCTGGATAGTCAGGGTAACGATCGGGAACAGCCGAAGGAACTTTCTCAAGATTTACTGCATCTGGGGGATCCAGATAATAGAAAGTGATCTCACCCGCTGGCACCGTTGGATAATGATCAATTGAAGCAGTGTATTCCCGGTGGTCCTTTGTGGTGGTGATATTATTTTGGCTGGCAGGATGAAAGTAATTTCTGATGCGATCCCCAGCACTTGCAAGCACTTCATCATAAATAATAAAATATCCATTGGCCTGGGGAGTGGTTTTTACCAACATCATATTCCTGGAATGGTCAGCGCTGCGAATCGCTTCCCCTTCGTCTCCCTGGGCAAAATCAAATCCTTCTGCGGTAAATCCTGCAACAATTCCAGCGCCATGGAATCCATCGTGATTCTCTCCATTAATGGTCAATGTGTTGTTTAATTGGGCAGGTCGGGTCGGGGGGCCCAGTCGCCCTCCATTCACCAACAACCTGTTGCCCAAGGCCGAAAGAGAAAGACCATTTACCTCGTTGTGGGTGTGCCATTCACTCTGCGACTTGATGTTGTACAACACCGCATGAAGTCCAGCGCTACTATCGGTTTCGTCTCTGAAAAAGGCCCCTCCATTGTGGTATATTTTACTGGAAGGAACCACGGGTTCGGGCAGTGGATTTTGCGGCAGAATATAAGTCAAAACATGTCCAACCGCGGGAACACCTTGATGGAACCAAGCCGCATAGGTCGCCGCCTCATGGTCAAAGTTTACCACCCTTCTGTGTAAAAGGGAGTTACCCAAACCCTCTGTCGGGAGCATGTCTCCAATAATGGAAAGCTCTTTTGCAGGGTTTACACTCGATCCAAACATCCAACGCATAAATTTTTGTAAGCGGTCATTGTTGTAATACCGCCGGTCTATCCCAGTGAACTCGAGCACATCCATATAACCAGATTTAGAAATCCTGCTGTCCCCACCACCCACTCGGGACCATGCATAAGTATTGGTTACAGGACTCACTCCATCGGGGGTAATCTGATTGAGAAGTGCTTGATAATAGCGTTCATCTGGGGTAGTTAACTCGCCTTTATAAATTTGCCAGGTACCATGGGTTCCATAGCGTGCTGTTTTCCACGAGCCTGTTGGACTGACCCTAAAAATCCGCTCTGAAATCAACGATTCACATCTGTTGATGTCCTCTAAAGACAGTGCATCATAAACAATGTCCAATGCAATTATAGCGCAAAAAAATGAACCCAGATTCGGAACTACATTTCCCCAGTTTGAACTTTCCTTTATGTCTAGGGTTGAATATCGGTTGAGGATGACATCTCTTACTTTATTGGCATACTCTTGCCTTTTGGAAGGGTCGAGTATGTAGGCCAATGCCAAAGCACCAATGTGCTTTTGCAAAGTTCCATAATGGTTTGAATTTATTGATCCATTCGCCTTCTCCAAGGCATCTTCTTTCATAGATTTCCAAGGATCTGCGTTGGACTTTTCTATAAGCGATGGAAACATGTCTTTGGTGACAATTAAAAAAGGGTGATGGGTCTCTTTTTCTTGAGTTACTGGGGAGACTACCTCAGGCTGTGATGTGGGCACAGTAGAAACACTTCCGCCAGAGGAACTTTCGGGGCTGCAACCTGTGATATAAAAAAAGATCAACAATGGAAAAATCCACGGGCAAGATCGAATAAAGCTGTGATTTGGGATTATGGATTTCACAAGTTTATTTTTCAATTTATGATCAATTGAATTAATCAAATCGTTTTAAAATAGTTCAGTAATTGGGGCTTGACTTATTTTTGGGGCTTATACTTCCAATGCCATGATTCGATCATAAAAAAGTAGCCTTAACCTTAAACCAGTAACCGTTTTCCACATGAACACTATTATCTCATTTACCTTTAAAGGAATGGTACTCCTCAAGATATTTTTGAAATGCACTAAATCATTTACTTCATAGGGTTTTCCAAAATCATATTCTATGATTGGCATTTTTAATTTTTTAACAATATAAAAAACTTTATGCTCTGGCTCAAAAAAAGAGGGTATGGATCTTAAAATACCACGTGTATAGAGCCATGTGACATTCCTACTAACTTTATTTTACCCTCTCTTGAGTTTAAAAAATAATTTAGCTAATATGTGTCTATTTTTTTTGGCTTAGACCTTAAGATAAGTAGTGCTTGACTAATTATTCCTTTAGGATCATCTTCGTTTATTATTGTTGTTTTTCCAGATGTTCCTGAACATGAAATAAGAATATCGTTAGGTTTTAAAGTAAATCTTGATAAAGTCAAATGCTTATCAATGCTGATGAAATATCTGAACTTTCTGTGATTGTAAATCGCATTTGCCTGTTCATATACTAGGACACCATGGTCTAACATTTCACCCCTTTTTAATACTGAGCCAAATGGACCTCTTATATTGCCTTTGTCAGCCATTAAATCTCCAAGAGTAGTATCAACCCAACCTTCTGGTATGTTGTTTTCAACTCCCATAATTACAGATTCACTCCAATATTAGAAAGTTGCTCTTTAATTTCTTGGTTTAGCATTGCTTCTTTTTCCATTTGTTCTTTTAGAGTCACTGATAAATCAGCCATCTTTTCTTCAAATGGAATACCATTCTAAAAAACCCACCCCACCGCCAGACATTCAGACAAGTGGATAATTTTTGGGTTTAAAATATGATCGCCTTACAAATACCGTACATAAATAAAATAAAAAATCCCTAAAACATTGATTTAAAATGAATAGGGATTATACGAGCAGAGAGGAAGGGATTCGAACCCTCGATTCCGCGATAACGGAATACACACTTTCCAGGCGTGCGCCTTCGACCACTCGGCCACCTCTCTATTCTGTTCAAAACGACGGCAATTAACGAAAAAAATATTTTTATTTAAAATTTTAAATGGATAAGCTCAAGATAATACCCGTAATTATTTCAAAATGATTTCGTCTTTAAAAACTTCGATGGCATTTTTTGTGGTAATTTGAGCCATTTCCAATTGACTTTTTCCGAACAAATCCGCCAATTTTTGAAGTACAAAAATTAGATATTCACTTTGGTTGCGTTTGCCCCTAAAGGGCGCTGGAGCCATATAAGGCGCGTCGGTTTCTAAAACAATATGATCCAAAGATATTTGATCCAAAAACTGATCAATTTTTCCATTTTTAAAGGTCACCACCCCTCCTATGCCCAGTTTAAAATTTAAATTGATGGCCCTTTCTGCTTGTTCTTTGGTTCCCGTAAAACAGTGGAAAACCCCTGACAAACCCGCCCCCTTATGGCCCTCCAAAACCTCAAAAACCTCATCGAAAGCATCACGACAATGAATCACAATGGGCAATGCTTTCTCTTTCGCCCAACGAATTTGAGTGTCAAAAGCCTCTTGTTGTTGTTTGAGAAAGCTCTGATCCCAATACAGGTCAATGCCTATCTCCCCTACGGCAACAAAATCACGCTGGTTCAAATATTGGGCTACATGCTCGAGTTCTTCTTTGTAGTTTTCTTTGACATAAGTGGGATGCAGTCCCATCATCAACCTAATATATTCGGGATATTTCTTCTCCAAATCCAGCATCCTTGTAGTATAAGTACTGTCTATTGCAGGAAGATAAAAACGTTCTACTCCCACCGCTATTGCCTTAGCAATGACAGGATCACGATCTTCGTCAAAAGCCTCCACATAAAGATGGGTATGGGTGTCAATCAGTTTCACAAGCGGTAAAATTAAGGTTTCGTTTTTTTACTTTTGTAAAAAAATACGCTTTGTTTAAAAACATCTCCCTCAAGCAGATCAAACTAAGATTGACCAAAACCAGACATTTGGTCTGCCAATCTAGAATAAATGGGGTTAAAGCAATATTACTTGTTGATACAGGAGCCTCGAATAGCTGTATTGCACTGGCTGAAAAAGAAAGTTTCAAGATCGAGGAAAATGGGTCACCCTTTGAAGCTTCAGGGGCTGGAAAAGACAAGGTGAAAGCCGTATTGGGTCATGAGTGTGATCTGATCTTGGGAAGACATAGGGTAGGGAAACACGCCTTTGTTTTGTTGGACATGCAGCACATCAATGCCACCCTGGCACACGAAAAAGTGAAACCCATCAATGGTATACTGGGTGCGGATTTCTTAAAGAAAAATCAAGCCATAATTGACTACAAAAACAAAACTCTGAATTTATAATTCCAGTGCTTTTTTGATATCATTTTCCATCAAAAACTCCTCGGGGCTTTCTAATGCTTCTTTGATGGCTACCAAAAATCCTACGGACTCTTTTCCATCAATAATACGGTGATCGTAGGATAGGGCCAAATACATCATGGGACGAATTTCTACTTTTCCATCAATGGCCACGGGGCGTTCGATGATGTTGTGCATGCCCAAAATAGCAGACTGAGGGGGGTTGATGATGGGGGTGGACAACATGGAACCGAAAACCCCACCATTGGAAATGGTAAATGTTCCCCCAGTCATATCATCAACGGTGATTTGTCCGTCTCTTGCACGAATGGCCAGTCGTTTGATTTCTTGTTCAATGGCCCTGAAAGATAAATTTTCCGCACCTCTCACTACAGGTACCATCAATCCCTTTGGACCGGATACGGCAACACTGATGTCACAGTAATTGTAGGTGATTTTGTAATCCCCATCAATCATGGAATTGACATCTGGGTACATTTGCAATGCCCTTACCACAGCTTTGGTGAAGAAACTCATGAACCCAAGGCTGACGTCGTGTTTTTCGGCAAAGATTTCTTTGTACTTTTTTCGCAATGCAAAAATAGGAGCCATATCGGCTTCGTTAAAAGTGGTGAGCATGGCGGTTTCATTTTTGACTGCGACGAGTCTTTCGGCTACCTTTCTGCGGAGCATCGAAAGCTTTTCTCTTTCCTCACCTCTATTCCCTCCTAGGGGGGCTGTACCCATCGAAGGAACAGCCTTAACGGCATCCTCCTTGGTGATCCTCCCGTTTCTTCCAGTGCCAATAACACTCTCCAAATCCATTCCTTTTTCGGCTATGATTTTTTTGGCAGCAGGAGAGGGACTCCCAGCGGCATAATTTTGATTGGCTGACGGAGCCGTTACAGAAGCTGCAGTTGCAGGCGCTGCAGTTTCGGTTGAGGGGGACTGACTTTGCCCCTCTTTTGGTGCCCCTTCTGTATCGATTAGGCAAACGACCTGTCCTACCGCCACAGCATCTCCCTCTTCAGCTTTGAGGGTAATGGTTCCACTAACCTCAGCAGGTAATTCCAGTGTGGCCTTATCAGAGTCTACTTCTGCAATGGCCTGATCTTTCTCGACATAGTCCCCATCAGCAACGAGCCATTGGGCAATTTCTACCTCGGTTATGGACTCCCCAGGGGAGGGTACTTTCATCTCTAAAATCATAGTTTTTTATTTTTCAATGGAATCTCATTACAAACCACAATATCTCTCCAGGGACACTTTTTTCCTTTACAAAATTAAAATTTAAAGGGAATTTCCCGAAGCAATTAGACAACAAGTCAATCGATTTGGGACAGGTCTAGTTTTGTTGAGCCATTCATTAAAATTTAATTTATAGTTCTATTAGCGGTTCACTTATTTTAAAGTTTGGTTTTTTCTTCCTCTGGTCCTAAATCCTCTGATATACTGATCATCCTGACTTCTAAACTCGTGGGTTAATCCCCAACGTAAAATTTCCAATGGTGCTTTTTCGTGGTCTGCCGTTCGATTTAAACCTACCGCTTGAGGAGTTCCTTTAACAGCTCCCATTATTTCAAAATTAATACCATCAGGAGCCCATTGAATCGTATTTCTTTCGGGCCCATCGGTAGTAATCAGTGAAGCAATTCCACCATTATAGGGCCATACACATATTTCATGACCACTATTACTGATGGGGTTGTAGGGAGATTTGATATAGGGACCTCTGGGGTGATCAGCAATGGCAACACCATGACGAATTTGTCTTCCTCCAAAAGTAATCGCTTCTCCCATTTGTTCTCCTTTATAGTATAAGTAAAATTTACCTTTATAAGGTAAAATACAAGGGTCGTGTACCTTATGACTGTCAAAATCCCCTTTTTGAGTTACCGAAAACCGATCTTGTAAATCATCGCCTTTCCAAAGTCCATTATCGGCGGGGCTTAAAATAGGTTCTTTACTTTTGGTCCATGGCCCTTCAGGACTATCAGACCACGCCAAACCGATTTGATTTTTTACCCGCTTGTTGTAAAGACCTCCAACCGTTTGATAGCACAAATAATACATTCCATCGTGAACCATTATCTCAGTCGTGAATACAGACCTATCGTCATAAGAACCAGGAGTTCCTCTTGATACGGCAATGCCTTGCTCTTTCCAAGTGAGACCATCTGGAGAGGTAGCATACCATATGTCGGATCTGTCCCATGGAAAAACTTTGTCATTTTCTATATCACCTTCAAACCCAACGGTCTTTCCCACACTTTTGGTGTACCAAGTATAATATTTTCCCTTATACTTAATCAGGGCGCTGGGATCTCTTCGCACTACCCCTTCCTGAAAAGCCAAATCCCCTTTTAAGTCGAAAAGATTGTATTCGAAATACCAGTCGTTGTTGTACAACTGTTGATCGGTCCACTTTAATGCCCTTTTTGAAGCAGCACTGAGCTTATCACCATTGGTGATTCCCAAAAAATCAAGTTTTTCTTTGGAGATGGGGTTATCTATTCCTTTGTCATTTTGACTTTTGGTATCATTGATACAAGAAGTCATCAAGTGACAGATTAAAAAAAATATCAGGGCTTTATTGATGAAGTTCATCGAATGTGTTGAAAAGTTTTATGAGAAGATTAGATTTTATAGAAGTAAAATAATGGATCATATATGTAATTATAAATTAGGGCTATTTAAAGAAATTATCCTTGGTCGCATCAAAAACATATTCGATCACTTGTTGGTGTCTGTTTTTAAATCTTAGGGCACTCCCCGCGGCAGGGGAACCATAAAACCTTCGGGTAGCGGGTCGCATTTGTTGGGCTTCGGGCAGATGGAGTAACAGATAGCCCCAGGCACCCATATTTCGGGGTTCCTCTTGTGCCCAAACCACTTCTTCCACATTGTTGTAGTCCTTGAGCTGGGCTTGAATTTCTTGTTGAGGTAGGGGAAACAATTGCTCCAATCGAACAATGGCTACGTCCATTCGTTCTCTCTCTGCTCTTGCATCGATCAAATCGTAGTAAAATTTTCCAGAGCAAAAAACGAGTTTTTTGGCTTGTTTGGGCTTGACTAAAGGATCTGGAATCAGTCTTTGAAAAGTTCCCTTGGTGAATTCCTCTACCTTTGACACTGCAAGGGGATGACGCAATAAGCTCTTGGGGGTAAATATGATGAGTGGTTTTCTAAAAGTCCCTTTCATCTGTCTTCTGATTAAATGGAAAAAATTAGCAGGAGTGGTACAATTGGCTACAAACATATTGTCTTTAGCACACAACTGTAAATAACGTTCCATTCGGGCAGAGGAATGTTCTGCGCCTTGTCCTTCATATCCATGAGGGAGGAGCATCACGATTCCATTTTGTGTTTTCCACTTGTCTTCGGCGGCCGAGATGTATTGATCAATCATGATCTGCGCACCATTGGAAAAATCACCAAACTGGGCTTCCCATATGGTCAAGGTTTTAGGGCTTGCCATAGCATATCCGTAATCAAATCCTAACACACCATATTCTGAAAGGAAAGAATTGTATACCGTGAATTTACCTTGTGCTGATGGGTCAATGTGGTTGAGCAGGATCACTTCTTCTTCTGAAGATTCGGCTTTGAGCACTGCATGACGATGGGAAAAGGTACCTCGTTCGACATCCTGTCCAGAAAGGCGCACGTTGAAACCTTCAATAAGTAAGGTGCCGTAGGCCAATAATTCACCCATGGCCCAATCCAGCCGATCGCTTTCAAAAAACATCTTGTTGCGATCCGCAATCAACCGTTCAATTTTTCTGAGGAACTTCTTGTCGGGGGGTAAATTGGAAATGGTCTTGGCCACCAGTGACAATGGCTCGAGACGAACAGCAGTTGCTAGCTCCGGGTGCATTCCTTTCTCATCTACTCTTTCATATCCCTCCCATTCGTCCTCCATAAATGGGGTGACCACAGTAGTCTCTTCGGTTCTAGATACTTGGAGGTTTTGCTCCAATTTGGATTTGTACTCTTCCTCCTGTTTTTTGACGTAATCAGCGTCTATAAGCCCCTGTGCCAAGAGCTTTTCGGCATAGATGTCTCGTGGATTTTTATGGGTGGCAATGGCCTTGTATAGTTTGGGCTGGGTAAACCTGGGCTCGTCTCCTTCGTTGTGGCCGTATCTTCTGTAGCCCAAAAGATCTATAAATACATCGGCATTGAAGTGCATCCTATAGTCCAGGGCAAACAATACGGAGTGGACGACTGCCTCCACATCGTCCGAATTGACATGGAGAACGGGGGATAATGTTACCTTACCCACATCGGTACAATAGGTACTGGAGCGCGCATCGAGGTAATTGGTGGTGAAACCTATTTGGTTGTTGACCACAATGTGAATGGTACCCCCAGTGGAGTAGCCTTTCAATCGGGCCATTTGAACAATTTCATAGGCAATCCCCTGTCCGGCAATGGCTGCATCACCGTGCACCACGATGGGCAACACTTTGGAGGGGTCCCCATTGAATTTGTTTTCCATTTTGGCTCGAGTAATTCCTTCCACCACAGCACCTACTGTTTCCAAGTGGGAAGGATTGGGTGCCAAATTGATATTGATTTTTTTTCCATTATTGTTGGGGTCAATCTTTGCAGTCCAACCCATATGGTATTTAACGTCACCGTCAAAAACCACCTCATCGTAGTCTTTTCCGTCAAACTCGCTAAAAATATCTTTTGGGGATTTTCCAAATATATTGGTCAGCGTATTGAGTCTTCCTCTATGCGCCATACCCATAATAAATTCTTCCACCCCTTTGGCCGCGGCAGCCAAAACCAATACATCCAGTGCTGGAATTAGCGACTCTCCCCCTTCTAAAGAAAATCGCTTTTGCCCTACGTATTTGGTATGTAAAAAAGTTTCAAAGCTAACCGCTTGATTCAATTTGTTGAGGATCTCTTTCTTTTGCTGTGTACTAAAGTTCGGATGATTTTGATTTTGGTGTAATCGATTTTTGATCCAATCTTTTTTCTCAACATTCCTTACATACATATATTCTACTCCAATGGAGTCACAATAGGTACGTTGAAGATGTTCGATGATGGTGGTTAAGGTACTGGGGCCAATACCCACAATGGATCCTGCATTGAAAACGGTGGACAAATCGTCTTGAGACAATCCAAAGTTTTCTACTGCTAAATCGGGACTGTAGGTTCTTCTGTTCCGAACGGGATTGGTTTTGGTAAACAGGTGACCCCGGGTGCGATAGCCTTCAATAAGCTTTACCACCTGAAATTCTTTTTTGACCGACTCGGGTACTTCTACCGCTGTAACCTCTGCGGGCCATTCTCCGTGCTCCATCCCAAAATCAAAGCCTTGAAAAAATGCTCTCCAACTGGGTTCTACAGCATCTGGATTTTGTAGGTATTGGTCGTATAATTCGGCAAAATAGGCGGTGTGAGCCGAATTTAAAAATGAAAATTTGTCCATTAAATCATACTTACTACTAATCCTTAAAACAAAATTACAATTTTTGCCCAAAGAGATTCAATTTTGTCCGTAAAACAATCCAATTCTTATTAAATTTGTAATGGATGGGTGTTGATGACGGAGTTGTTTTTAGATTAAAAATACAGGCTGTTTGCATGGCCATCTCTTTCAAATTTTGATTTTACAGATGTTTGCTTTAGTCGATTGCAATAATTTTTATGCTTCTTGCGAACGGGTTTTCCAACCTCAGTACGAGGGTAAGGCAGTGGTGATCCTTTCCAATAATGACGGTTGTGTGATTGCCAGGAGCAATGAAGCCAAAGCACTCGGGATTCCTATGGGAGCTCCTGCCTTTAAATTTCGAAACGAATTCAAAAAGCACAATATCAAGGTTTTTTCTTCCAACTACCCCCTTTATGGTGACATGAGCCATCGGGTGATGAAGATCTTGGAAACCTACACCCCCAATGTGGAAATATACAGCATAGACGAAGCCTTTTTAAAGTTTGAAGGTTTTGATCATTTTGACCTGATGGAAAGGGGGCTGAAAATGCGCAAGCAGGTGCGAAAATGGACTGGAATTCCCGTATCGATAGGATTGGCTCCTTCCAAAGCATTGGCCAAAATCGCCAACAAAATTGCTAAAAAATTTGATCAAAGAACCCAAGGGGTGTATTGCATCGACAATGATGAAAAACGATTAAAAGCATTGAAATGGACCGCCATAGAAGATGTTTGGGGCGTGGGCAGACAACACGCCAAACGACTTCAGGCCATGCAGATAAAAACGGCTTTGGATTTTGTGAATTTACCCGATGAATGGGTCAAAAAACACATGAGCATACTGGGACTACGGTTGAAAAGAGACTTAGAGGGCGTTCCTTCCATACAATTGGAGGAAGTGACCCCCGCCAAGCAATCCATCGCCACTACTCGGAGTTTTAAAAATTCACTAACTATATTTATTGATCTTGAGGAACGCATCACCACCTACACCCTTTTGGCGGCCGAAAAACTGAGAAAACAAAAAAGCTGTGCCACTGCCCTGCACATTTTTGTGAGAAGCAACCCCTTCGATCCCAACGCCACACAATACCGCAATGGCTGCACCCTGACTTTGCCCCATCCAACAGACTCCAATTTTGTTTTGAATCGTTATGCGCTGATGGGATTAAGAAACATCTTCAAACCGGGGATCGAATACAAAAAAGCAGGGGTCATACTGCTGGGAATTACGCCTTCTTCTTCCAGACAAATCACCTTGTTCGAACAGGATACGGCAAAACACACAGCACTGATGCAAACCCTAGACAAAATTCACCATCGTCATGGCCCACACCGAATGAAATTGGCCAATCAAGATTTAAAACAAACTTGGAAGATGAAACGAGAACATCTTTCCAACCGATTTACCACAGAGATCAACGAAATCATCAAAGTCAAATGAGTGATAAAGGGGATAAGATTATTTTTTTTCAACCCGATCAAGAATTGGGAAAACTCTCCTTTTTGGCGCAAGAGGGTATTTCGGCCGGTTTCCCCTCCCCCGCCGATGATTTTAAAGAATTGCGCATCAGTATTGACCGCGAAGTGGTCAAGAATGAAGAGGCAACTTTCTACGCCCGGGTATCGGGGGAATCCATGCAAGGGGCGGGCTTGGACGACGGGGATCTTTTGGTTATCGACCGCAGTTTGGAACCCCAAGACAATAAAATCGCCGTGTGTTTTATCGACGGTGAATTCACCGTAAAACGCCTAAAAGTGGAACAAGACTGTGTTTATCTGATGCCCGAAAACCCCAAATACCAACCCATCAAGGTGACAGAGGACAATGAATTGATCATCTGGGGCGTGGTAACTTATGTGGTTAAAAAGGTTTAACCTATAGCCTTTCAAAGATTCCGGCAATCCCTTGACCTCCTCCTACACAGGCGGTAACCATACCATATTTTTGGTTGCGGCGTTGCATTTCGTTCAACAATTGAATGGTGAGCTTGGCTCCAGTACACCCCAGCGGGTGACCCATGGCCACGGCGCCTCCATTGACGTTGACGGTATCGGGATCCAGACCACTTTCTTGAATAACGGCCAGGGCTTGAGCGGCAAAGGCTTCGTTGAGCTCTGTTTGCTCAATATCAGACAATTTTAGCCCCGCTTGTTGCAATGCCTTGGGAATGGCTTCACAGGGTCCAATACCCATATAGAGTGGATCGACTCCTCCCACCGAACAGGCGACCATCCGGGCTTGTGGAGCCAATCCCAAGGCTTTGACTTTTTCTTCGCTCATCACCAAGGTAAAGGCTGCTCCATCCGAAGTTTGTGAAGCATTGCCAGCAGTGATGATACCTCCTTGTTTGAATACCGCCCTTAATTTGGACAGCCCTTCAATGGTGGTATCTCTTCTAACGCCTTCATCCACCGATACGGTGTGGGAACTGCTGACTTTTTTTCCGTCTTTAACATACACATCCTCCACCGTAATGGGTACAATTTCATATTCAAAATACCCCTGATCTATGGCGTTCGCCGCTTTTTGGTGGGATGCAAAAGAAAAAGCGTCGGCTGCCTCACGACTGATGTTGAATTTTTCGGCTACTGCTTCTGCAGTGGCTCCCATACTGACGTGGTAATTGATGTTTTCCATGTTGGCTTTGTAGCTGGGAGACAGCTTATAACCGGTTATGGGAATAAGACTCATGCTCTCCGTACCTCCAGCAATGTAGATATGTCCCATACCGGCTTTGATTTTGGCCACTGCCATTGCAATGGCTTCCAAACCGGAGGCACAATAGCGGTTGATGGTGATCCCCGGGACTTCGATGCCCAATGCTCTGGCGGAAATGAGCCGACCTACCTGAAGGCCTTGCTCTCCCTCAGGGTTGGCACAGCCAACAATCACGTCGTCCACTGTGGTGGGATCCAAAGCCGGTACTTGAGCGACCAAATGTTTTAAAACATCAACGGCCATATCATCGGAGCGGTAGTTTTTAAACCCACCTTTTTTGGCTTTTCCTACTGCAGTTCTGTATCCTTTTACAATGTATGCTTCCATATCTTTAGTTTCTTAGGGGCTTGTTGTTCATCAATAAGTATTGTATTCTGTCCAGGGTTTTTTGATTTCCCAATAGGCTCATGAAGGCTTCGCGTTCGATATCGAGCAAATATTGTTCACTCACTTTTTGCGGACTGGTCAAGTCACCTCCACACATTACGTAGGCCAATTTACGCGCAATTTCCTCATCGTACTCCGACATGAATTTCCCCAATCGGTATTCGTTGATGGCAGAGTAGAGCACTCCCAATCCAGCTCTCCCCAATACTTCAATGTCTTCTCTCGGAGAAGGGGGGATATAATCTTTGGCGAGCTCCAGTACTTTTTCTTTGGCCAAACCAATGTTTCTTTGAAGGTTGTAGGAAATGGCGTCACGGTTTTCCAAAAGGTAGTGCAGATCAAAAGCTTCAGAGGCCGAAGTGGAAACAGCTGCCGTTGCGATGGATTTAAAGTGGTCGATCAACATGGGCATTTGAACATCTCCTTCGTAAAAACCATCGGAGACCCTTAGGGCAAATTCTTTACTTCCCCCTCCTCCCGGGATCAAACCAACCCCAACTTCCACCAATCCAATGTAGGACTCTGCCGCTGCTATTGCAGCATCACAATGCATGGTGATTTCACAACCTCCACCAAAAACATAACCCTGAGTGGCAACCACCACTGGAATTTTTGAAGTTCGGATTCGCATGTTAACCGATTGGAAATCGGCAACCATTTGATCCAAGGTGTCAAATTGTTTTTGCATGGCGAGCATCCCGATGTTCATCAAATTTGCCCCTACACTGAATTGCTTGGCGTTGTTGCCAATCACTAAACCATTCCAGCCCTCATTTTCGGCTTTGTCAATGGCTTCGGCCATGGCCATACCAATCCCTTCGCCGATGGCGTTGCTCTTGCTTTGAAATTCCAAACACATCACGCCATCTCCAATGTCGTGAACCGTACATTCACTGTTTTTGATGAGGGGTGTGTTTTCGCGAAAGCTTTCCAAAATGACAAAGCCATTGGATCCGGGTACCGTTTTGTAGGCCTGATGGTCCAAATCAAAGTATTTTTTTTCTCCTTTTTCGAATTTGTAAAATTGTTCCGCTCCCGCTTTTTGCATTTGCAGAATCCAATCGGGAATTTCAGCTCCCGAAACTTCGATCATCTCTAACCCATTTTGGAACCCGATCAAATCCCAATATTCAAAAGGGCCGTAATCCCAGACATACCCAGCTCTCATGGCATCATCTACCGGATAGTATTGGTCTGAAATTTCAGGCACGCGTTGGGCAGCATACGCAAAAATTGCTGCGAAATAATCCTTGAGAAAAAGACGCTCTTTCCCTTCATAATCCATCAAAAACTGCATGCGTTTCTGCATGTTTTCGATGGCTTTGGCCTCCTTAAGGATAGGGTTCTTAGGTCGGATACTGGGTTTGTATTTCAGTGTTTTGAGATCCAGAGCGTTGATGATGGTTTTGCCGTTTTGATCTTTTTGATCGGTCTTGTGGTAAAATCCTTTTCCTGTTTTGTTGCCCAAAAAATTGTTTTCCAAAAGAAAGGTCATGAATTTTGTTTCAGGGGCCTTGCCTAAGGATTCAAAAAAGGAATCGTTTTGGACATTATTAACGACAAATTGGGTGACTTTCTCCCCTGTATCCAAGCCAACTAGATCTTGCAATCGGTAAGTTCCTGTATTGGGTCTTCCTATGAGTGCCCCAGTCAAGGCATCGACCTCCTCAATGCTAAGGTCGTATTTTTGGGTCAAATCAAACACTTTCACCCCCGACATGACCCCAATTCGGTTGGCAATAAATGCAGGGGTATCTTTGCACAAGACGGTTTGTTTTCCCAAGTTGATTTCACCAAAGTGCATCAAGAAATCCACCAACTCGGGTTCGGTTTCAGCAATGGGTATAATTTCAAGTAACCTGAGGTACCTCGGTGGATTGAAAAAGTGGGTGCCACAAAAATGTTTTTTGAATTCCTCTGATCTGCCTTGAGACAATTGAGAGATAGGAATACTAGAGGTGTTGGAGCTTACAATACTAGCCGGTTTTCTATATTTTTCAACCTTTTCAAAAATTTGCTGCTTAATGTCCAGTCGCTCTACTACAACTTCAATGATCCAATCGGCATCTTTAATTTTTTCAAAATCGTCTTCTAGATTTCCTATGGTTATTCTACTGGCGTATTCTTTCCTGTAGAGCGGGGCAGGTTTGGATTTGATGGCTTTGTCCAGCGCATTTTGGGGGACACTGTTTCTGTTTGTTTTGGGGTCGGATGATCCCTGGGGTAAAATGTCCAGCATCAATACTTGGAGTCCTACATTGGCCAATTGGCACGCTATTCCGGATCCCATGACGCCTGAGCCCAATACGGCAACATTTTTTATTCTGTACTGCATGATTTGGTTTTTGACAAATCTATTAAAAAATACTATGCGTGCATAACAAAATGGGTAAAAAAACCAATAGTTTCCTCTCAACGAGTAAATTTTTTATGGTTGATGGAATGGGAATAGTAGTTTTAGATTTCATAATTAAATGATAGGGCATTTACAACCTTAAAATTGATTGGAAAAATGTCCTGTTGATTTATACCAATAGATTAAAATTGGGAGGGATACATTTTTTTATAAATTTGCTTCAAATATTATACAATGAGCCACGAAAAAGTTTTTGAACAGTTTGAAAAAAGGGCGGAAAATGCCTCTCCACTTGGAGGCACCCTGAAATTTATGGTTGATGGAAATGCTATATATATCGACGGTAATGGTGAACAAAATACCGTTACTGTGGATGACTTGGAAGCAGATTGCACCATAACCGTATCGACCGAGGTATTGGAAAAACTTAGGGATGGTTCACTCAACCCCATGATGGCAGTTATGGGGGGACAGATCAAGATTGATGGAGACATGGGATTGGCGATGAAAGTCCAATCTCTAATGGGATAGCCCGCTTGATTTTCAAATTACTTTTTGTCGGTTAGTTTAATTCCCATTTTTTTTTATATTTATATCGAAATGGGGCAACAAACCGAACACCATAAAGTCATCATCAAAGAGACTGACAAGCAAAAACTGCTGTATGCTATTTCCATTGCCGATAGCATCATCAAGTCCGAAGACTGTCACAAAATCAACAACGATTTGGATCGCATATGGAGAATTTGTGGCTATCCCTCCAAAGAAAAATTTGATAAGTTATTCAAGCGATATAAGGGGATGACCTTATATGAATATTGCAGAAAATCAAACACGGATTGCAAGTGTTGATTTTTGGCTGTATTTTGAATTAAGATCAATCGAATCTTCAATATCCCCTCACTAACTTTTGGTTGATCTAGTTCTTCAATTCCATTTAAGGCAGACCAAAAAAAACACTTTACTGATTAAACCAGCTTTTCAATTTCCAAATCAGATTGCCCTGCAATCATTTCTTAAAGTAGAAACCTTCATAAACCATAAGATTATCGACCGATTTAAGGTGGGCCAAGTATCACTGCTTATCCCCTTCTGATAAGAAAAAAGTATTAAATATTATTATGCACGCATAATATTTTTTAATAACTTCGTAACGATTAATTAATAAAATTTCTAATCCATTTTTTGTCTTTTAATTTTTAAATTTAGTAATACAATCGATTAAATGATTGCAATAAATATCCATTTATGAAAATATTGGTATGCATCAGTCATGTTCCTGACACCACCTCAAAAATAAATTTTGTAGGGGATGGAACTGCCTTTGACAAAGGCGGCGTGCAATTTATTATCAACCCCAACGACGAATTTGGACTGACTCGAGCGATTTGGTTTCAACAAAAACAACAAGCAGAGGTTACAGTCATTACTGTCGGGGATGCCAGTTGCGAACCTACCTTGAGGAAGTGCCTGGCCATTGGTGCCAACAGGGCCTTTAGGGTCGATCTCAACCCCACAGACGGCTATCAGGTAGCGCAACAATTAAGTGCCCACTGCAAGGAGGAAAACTATGATTTGATCATTGGAGGTAGAGAATCTATTGATTACAATGGAGCCATGGTGCCCGGTATGCTTTCTGCATTGATGGGGTATAATTTCGTTACCAATTGCATCGGACTTGAAGTAGAAGGCAATACCGCCAAAGCCCAACGCGAAATTGATGGAGGCATTGAATCGGTTAGCTGTCAGCTTCCTCTGGTAATTGGTGCTCAAAAAGGACTGGTGGAGGAAAAGGATCTGATTATCCCCAATATGAGAGGGATCATGCAAGCCCGACAAAAAAGTTTGACGGTTGTACCCGCCCTTGAAAGTGAAATTAGATCCTCCATTTCAAAATATGAAAAACCTGCTCCCAAAGGTGCTGTCAAAATGATCGATGCCAACAACATTGACCATCTCATCGATCTACTTCACAACGAAGCCAAAGTAATATAGAGACACAACAAATGAGTATTTTAGTTTATACAGAATCTGAAAACGGAAAATTTAAAAAATCTGCATTCGAGTTGGCCTCCTATGGCCGAGCCATTGCGGACAATCTCGGCGTTGAATTGATTGCCGTCAGTTTTAACCAACAAGACCCAAAACCCCTTGAAGCTTATGGAATCGATCGATTGATCCAAATTGACGATCCTTCAGTGGAGGATTTTACAGTCCTACAATATGCAGCAAACATCACCAAAATTGTGCAAGAAAAGAGCAGCAAATTAATTCTTTTAAGTTCTAGTGCCAATGCAAAATATTTGGCTCCTCAATTGGCAGTATCTTTGTCTGCTGGCTACGCCTCAAATGTAGTGGGACTTCCCCTCCAACTTGAACCCCTCACTGTAAAACGCTCATGTTTTACCAACAAAGCATTCAACACTTGTATGCTAGAAAATGAAATTAATATCATTGGATTGTCCAACAATTCTTTCGGAATTTTTGAGAATTCAAAACAGATGAGCATTGAGCATGGATCAGTTGTCGATACCGCTTTAAATTTGAAAGTGGAAAAGGTAGAAAAATCGACTGGTAAAGTGACCATTGCCGATGCCGATATCGTAGTCTCTGGGGGTCGGGGTTTGAAAGGTCCCGAAAATTGGCATCTGATTGAAGATTTGGCCGACACCCTAGGAGCAGCCACTGCATGCTCCAAACCCGTTTCTGATATGGGCTGGAGACCCCATAGCGAACATGTTGGGCAAACCGGAAAACCCGTTGCCTCTAACCTCTATATTGCGGTGGGGGTATCTGGAGCCATTCAGCACCTCGCCGGAATCAATTCCTCCAAAATAAAAGTAGTCATCAATATTGACCCAGAAGCCCCTTTCTTTAAAGCTGCTGATTATGGAGTAGTAGGGGATGCTTTTGAGGTAGTGCCAGAACTGATCGAAAAATTAAAAGCATTTAAGAGCGCTTAAAGAAATAGCCCCCTTATCGATCTAAAGCAAATTCCCTAAATTTATAGGGTACTGCTTAACCCAACTGTTTTGAAATTGATCGCCCCAAAATCAATCACCCATGCCCTTGGATTCAATACCAACTCATTTATAGGTAAACTCCTGACTTGGTTGATATACAAGTTGACCTGCCTAGAGGCAATCAATAAAATCATAAAAAAAAAATTATTCCAAAAGCAAATTTGATTTTGTAGGAGGTGTCTTACATAGTTTTTCCATTCGATTTAAATTTAATGAGATTGATTTAAATAAAATTCCAAAAGAAGGGCCTTTCGTCGTCATTGCCAACCATCCTTTGGGACTGATCGATGGCCTGTTGCTATTGCACTTGATTGGTAAAAAACGCAATGACTTCAAGATTTTCGGGAATTTTATGCTCCATGAAGTCAACCCCCTACGTTCACTCATATTCCCTGTAAATCCTTTTAAAAACAAAAATCAATTCCAAAAAGGTAGGGCAGGAATTACAAATGCCATAGCGCACCTAAGATCAGGAGGATGCCTCGGAATTTTCCCCGCTGGTGAAGTCGCAACCAAAAAAGACCATCAAAACCAATTCCCCGTTGACCAACTCTGGAATCACAAGATGATAGCGTTGCTCAATCAAGAAAATGTACCCTTCCTACCCGTTTATTTTCATTCAAAAAACTCAAGATGGTTTTACTTTTTGGCTAAAATAAACCCCTTGATACAAACCTTAAGATTACCGGCTGAAGCACTATCGCAATCCAAAAGAAAAATCCAAATTAGAATTGGAAATCTTATTCGACCAAAAGAATTGGAAGCTTATCACGATAAAATATCACTTTGTAATTACCTCAGAGCGAAAACTTTTGTTTTATCAAAATCTTTAAGTCCAAAAAAGATTGATCTGAAAAGTCGCTTGCCCAAAACATCAAAACCCAAACCAATTATTGATCCCATTCAACCAAAATTATTGGAGGAAGATATCGAGAATATTAAACAAATGAATTGCAAATTCCTGGAGCGAAATGGGTTTGAAGTTTTCTTCTCTACCGCCGAATTAATCCCCAATATTCTGAAAGAAATTGGCAGGCTTCGCGAAGTTTCATTTCGAGAAGTCGGTGAAGGAACCGATCAAGAAATAGACCTCGATCACTACGATGCCTTCTACCATCATCTGATATTGTGGAACACAACAAAGAAAAAAATTGCAGGGGCCTACAGATTGGGGTTAGGAAAAGAAATCATCGCTAGTGCTGGATTGAATGGATTCTATATCGCCAGTCTGTTCCAAATAGATTCTTCCATCAGTCCGTTAATGGAAAAAACAATAGAAATGGGAAGGGCTTTTATCATTAAAGAATTTCAGAATCATCCTTTGTCATTGCATTTACTGTGGAAAGGAATTGTCCATGTTACCCTAAGATACCCCTGTTATAAATATTTGGTTGGAGGGGTAAGTATAAGTAATGAATACTCTAATATGTCCAAGTCATTGATCATAGATTATATGTCTTCAAATTTTTATGACCCGAAAATGGCACGTTTCTTTAAACCCAAGACTGCTTTTAAAATTGATATTTCTGACGAAGAAGTCAATTTGATTTACAAAGGTTGTAGGGAATATCAACAAAATTTTATTTCCATGGATAAATTGATCAACGACATTGAACCCAAAAATCTCAAAGTGCCCATACTGATTAAAAAATACCTCAAACAAAATGCAAAAGTAATTGGATTCAATCGGGATCGATCTTTCAACAACGTAATCGATGCCCTGCTTTTTATCGCCATTAAAGACCTGCCAGAAAGTACGGTAAAACCAGTTTTGGATGAATTCAGTTTAATGAGTCTGTCTCAATCTGATCCTGATTAAGCCATCATTTTTGAATTAATTCTGGTTTATTTGTTAATTTCATCAATATTAATGGCATTTCAATCATGAAAAAATATTTATTTCTACTGGTTTCCCTCTGGAGTATTTACATGGGCGGACAGGAAATCATCCACTTAGATTATGATAATACTGGACTCGACTATAGAGGAGAAGAGAAAAAAATCAAAGGCATTTCTCCCAGGGAGTACAAGTTCAATAACATTTCCATTCCCACCCTACAGGTTTTTTTACCTGAAGACACGGAAAAAACAACTACAGCTATGGTGGTATGTCCTGGTGGGGGGATGAGATCCAATGCGTTCTTCCATGAAGGCATTGATGTGGCTAAAGCACTAAATAAAAAAGGCATTGCGGCTTTTGTTTTGAAATACAGATTGGTACCCAGCCACCTTATCGAAAAAAACGAAGGATTAGACCCTCCATATGCCAAAGAGAAAAAACAATTGACCTATGGGCATCTGGATGCGCTGAACGCCATTGCTCATGTGAGGGAAAACGCAAAAAAATACAGTATTGATCCCAATAAAATAGGGATTATGGGATTCTCTGCAGGAGGGGCAGTTACCCTAGAGGCAACCTACAAATCCAATGAAAAAAATAGACCTGATTTTTTGGCTCCCATCTACCCTTGGACGGTCATTGTAGAAGATCAAGAGCCTCCTGCCTATGGCCCCCCACTATTTGTTGCCTGTACCACCGCCGATAAATTAGACCTCGCCATACCCAGTGCTCAACTCTATATCCATTGGGCAGAAAAAGGTTTTGTTTCCGAACTGCATAATTATCACCACGGAGATCACGGCTTTGGAATGAGAAAAACAGGGTATCCCGTGGACGGATGGTTTGAAGACATGATCAATTGGTTGGCCGTCATTGGCATGCTGTAGTGATCACTTCTTTTTTTCTTTGGCCTTTCCAGCAATAGCCTTGATATCATAGGTGATCTCAAATACGATATACCTTGGCTGAATAATGTAGGAATTGGTCGTAAAAGAAAACTGGTTAAAACTGTCCTGATTGATCTGCGTGTCATTGAATAAATTGGTCGCTCTGACTCCAAACTCCCACTGCGAACCCTCAGGCCTATAGGATAAATCTGCTTCTAAAAAACGATACTCATTTAAGGTCTGATCTTGATTGCGATAAACGTTGTAGGGGTATCTGGAATTAAAAACAAAACCTTTCAAGAAATAGGCATCAAGACGAACATAAGGAGCATCAGTAAAAAATTTGCTCTCTACCCCTCCGGTTTTATAATCTCTTATGCTGTAGCTGTACCCTATTTCTATATTGGGTTTGCTTCTAAAATTGGTAGCCAAGTTCAAACGGTATCTCTGGGTAAAGTTGCTTGAGGCCGTAGGACTTCCATTGATGACATTGTTAAAATCACTATAATTATAATTAATACTTATCCCTCCCTTAAAATTCTTTGATCTTTTGTCAATTCTACCTGAGGCTCCATAGGTTTCACGTGGGAAATTAGAGTTGGTGGCCGACCTCACACTATTGATTCCTTCAATTCGAGTAGTGTTTTCAATGGCACTATCTCTGATAGAATAACTCAAGTTGGCGAATATATTGGTGAAATTAAAGATGTTGATACTTTGATAATTCAGGTTAGCCACATTAAAAAATGCAGCCTCCAAATTGGGGTTTCCTTGAAAAAATGAATTGTAATTTCGAAAGATGTAACCCTCAGCAAGGTTGTTGATGTCTGTAAATTGTCGTGTTGATCGATAAAGAAGTCTTAATGTCTCAGAATCTTTAAATTTTAAAAGTACCCTAAAATCTGGTCGAAAAAAAGTAAAGTTATTGATCAAACTATTGCCCAACTGCCGGGTCTCGGTTTTGTAGGAATGAAGTGTAACCCCTGGATCAAACGTAAATATCCCGGAAATAAACCGATAATGCAGTGCCGCATATGCATCTTGAAAATGAAATAAGACATGATTGTTCAATCGACTTTCCAAAAAATCTTGACGACTGTTATTGTCTAAAATCTGGAAAATTGAGGAGTCAAAATCTTGTTTTACATCCGTTATCCCAAAGGTAAAATTCAAATTGGCTTTGGGGGAAAGCAGATAATAATAATCCAATTTGGCTTCTATCTTGTCGGTTTTGACCTGCCTTTCTTGATTGATATTAAAGTTGTTTTGATCCAAGTTTAAATCTAATAAATCACCAAAGGGCTGAAATTGTTTGATGGCCCTGTAAAACGGATCCTCCTCCTGTGTTAAATGCTGTGCCTCAAAAGAAAAGATATGATCTTCATTATGAGTATAGTACAACCGTAACTCCTGATTGAGAGAATAGGGCGTTTGATTCCTGAATTGGCCTATCTCCTCAGGCACCCGTTGACCTTGCCTTCCAGAAATTGTGGTCAAGTCAGAGATTTCATTCTGATTGGAAGTCTTGTAAAGGAGGTTGTATTCGGTCTGAAGATTTTCGTTCGGATTGTATTCCGTCGTGAATTTATAGAGTTGTTGTTCGTTTTCTTGGGCGGTGTACTCTGAAGTTTCCTCCAAGGCATTCGAAACAGTATACCTTCGGGTATTTTTTTCTTCCAATATATTCTCTGCCCTAGAATAAATGGCAAAACCGCTGAATTCAAGAGCCTCCGATGGAGCATAACTAAAGTTATAGGCACCAAACTGGGAATCAATGGATTTGGCCCTATTGTTCTGTAAATTAGTAATCCCAGCATCATCAGAACTGATGTCTATAGAGGTTCCTGTCCTGGCATTGAGATTGTTAAATCCGCCTCCAAAACGATAAAATCTTGACGACTCAAAGGGGGCTCACCAATATTATTGCTATTCCCCAAAAGATTCATACTCAATTCTTTTGAATAGAAAAATATTTTAGGGTTGGCAATAAATCGATCTTCATTACCGACTCCCCCGCCCAACTCTCCAAACCAAAATTTATCCTTTCCACTTTTCAAACTAATGTTA
>Ga0181577_10000504_pt1 | contig 31715 bp, 54 predicted proteins | sample 101ome_21_FD_132468 | JGI IMG/M metagenome (GOLD analysis project Ga0181577, IMG submission 132468) | Coastal salt marsh microbial communities from the Groves Creek Marsh, Skidaway Island, Georgia - 101413BT metaG (megahit assembly) | ecosystem: Environmental > Aquatic > Marine > Intertidal...
TATTAACGAATTAAAGTCAAAATATGTTGAAATACCACCAAATAAGGAGAAGAAATGAAATTATATGGAGAAACTAGTAAAGGCGCCTTGAAAGCAATTGCTAGTATATTAGAAAAAAAAGAAACTGCTCGAGAAGAAGAAGAGAAATTAAAAGGCAAACAGCATAAGTTGGATGTTGATGGTGATGGTGACATTGAAGCTGATGATCTTGCAAAGTTAAGAGCAAAGAAGAAGAAAAAGAAAAAAGAAAATACTGATGCTAAAACACAGGATAATTCTTCAGTTACTAATAATGGTAAAGATGAAGTTGATATGGATCCTGAAGTTGATAGTAAAGGTATGGACGAAGCAACTACTTTATATAGAGTTTCTGGTTCTAATGCTCAAGGAAATATTCAAGCAAGAGATGTTAATCATGCAACAGAATTAGCTAAAAAGAAGGGTATTAAGGGTAAACTAAATATCCAAGTTCATCCACATAATAAAGTAAATAAGTCTAGTGTTGCAGAAACTGTCGTAAGATCTATTAAAGAAATTAGTAAAGCTACTAAGTCAGCATATGTTCAAAAAGCTACTGCAGATATTATATCAAAAAGTATGGATATGGCTAGAGGTATTAGTTCTGGAGATAAGAAAGCTACAGATAAAGCATTTAACAAAGTAAATAAAAGATCAAAAGGTATTCAAAATATTACGCATAAAGCTTTATATAAAAATGAAGAGAAACTTAATGAGTTATCTCCAGAAACTTTAAAAAGATATAAAGACGCAGTAGATAAGAAACATACTGTTAAAGGCGTAACCAGACTCACTTCTACAGGTCAAGTACAGAAATTTAAAGATGCAAACCAAATGCATAAGCGTGATACTGGAGTTGCTCGTGCAACTAATAGACTTAATAAGAAGTAAAGATGGCATTTAATCACGGAAAACTCATTGTTGGAGGGATTACTAAGAAAGAGGCAGAGCCTCGTAAGAGGAATCCTAACACTAAATCAATTGCAGAGATTCGTGCATTAAGAAGAAAACAAGCAACACCTAAAAAGGTTGTAAGTACAGTAAATAATGATAGTGTAGTAAAAATGAAAAAACCAAAACAGGTTGAAGCGGTAGTTGTTAACGGTAAGACAATTGAGAAAGCTTCTCCTTACTTATTAGATATGATTACCGACGAAAACGAATAAATAATTTATTAATTTAATTTTTTTTAACAGGAGAAAAAAATGGCACTTTGGGGAAATAAAGACCAAAAATCTGCTAATAGTGGAACCATTGCTATTGCTGCAAATGGTTTAGTCACAGGAACAAGTACTGTTTTTGATGACGAATTAGTAGCAGGTGAATATCTTGTTGTAACTGATACTGAAACAAAGTATCGTGTTACTTCAGTAACAGATAATACAACATGTCAAGTTGTTGCACAGACACTTGGCGGAACAGTAACAGCAGTAGATGCTGGTAATAGTTATTCTATTCAGCAAGCACCTATCTATATATCTGCATCACGTGTAGGAACATCAGCAAACGATTGTTTATTTGTAGATGCTACAGAGGCTGGTGTATCAGACGGTCCTGTTGTTTCATTACAAATTTCAGATTCAGGATCTGGATATAATGCAAATGCAACTGCAACAATTGCTGGTGCAGGATCTTCTGCAACTGCTAATGCAGAAGCAAATTCATCAGGTAGGATTGCTACATTAAATCTTACAGCTGGCGGTACCGATTACTACGATGGTAACACAACAGTTACTATTGCAGCACCTGCAGCTCAATCATTTAATGCATTAACAGCAGTATCAAATACAGCTGATACAATTACATTAGCTGGTGCTGGTACTTGGGCAGTTGGAGATCAAGCAACATATGCTGTAGCATCAGGTAATACTGCAGTTGATGGATTAGTAGATGGAACAACATACTTTGTATCATTTGCGAATTCTACAGTAATTGCATTAGCTGCTACTGAAGGTGGTGCTAACATCGATTTAACAGCTGGTACTAGTGAAACAGGACACACACTAACTGGTGAAACTGCTACTGGTGTTGCAGTTGTTGGTGGTGCAAATCCAGTTGCTCACTCAGGTTGGAACTTAAGAACAGTTGGAACTGGTGGTAGAGCTGGAAGAGTATCATATGAAACACTTGTTGCAATGGGTACATCTGCATCAGATGCTGGTGATACTAACTTAGATGATACCATCTTACCAGATAGTTAATAAGTAATGGTTGATCGAGCAAAAAAAATCACTGAGTTGTCGGCCTTAACTGCGCCGGCAACTGGTGACTATCTTATTATTGAGGATGATCCAAGTGGAACTCCAGAAACAAAGTACATTACTGTTGGTAATTTACTTAATACTGGTTTAATTAACACCGCTGCTTTAGCGGCTGCAAATACTACTTCAAAAGGAACTGTAATCGTTAGTGAAAATTTATCTATTAATGCTACTGGTTATCTATCAGTTAGTGTTACTGGACCTTATGCTAATGATGAAGCTGCTAATACAGGTGGTATTGCAAATGGATCATTATATTATACTGCTGATGGAGACGTAAAAATACGACTTAGTTAATAATGCAATTTGAAACACTGACTGAAGATAACTTTATATTATATGCTGCTAAATGTTATGATAATCCAAACTGTCATAACATTAACGAATTTTATGATGATTTAAACAAGTTTAAATACTTGAAAAAGTTGTTTTATAGATATAGAGTAGATGGTGTTTTAAAAGAAAGACTTATAACTAATCATATTATTGTCTTACAGAATGTATTTGGAGTACCAGAAATATCAAATATGTTATTTCTAAAGTTAAGTGAATATAGAAAAGAGTTAAAACCTTTTTTAGTTTTATTGAACATTATGCCAGATTACATCAATATAAATTATAATAAGATACTTGCAAGTGATATACCAATGGATTCATTCATAGTAGAAAAATTAAGGAAGATTTAATGGCACAGGTCCCACGATTAGTAAACGTTTATATGGCTTATCAATTTGTAAAAAGATTGGTACAACCATTTGAAGAATGGGAAGCATATAAACTTGGTATCATTGATAAAGATGGTAAAGTACTAAGAAAGAGAAATACTTTAACATTTATCAAAGAGAAAGAAGCGTGGGGATTATTTGAAATCTTAATTGCTAATATGAAAAAGTTATTGAACCGTCTGCCAGGTGGACAACAAAGAATTAAAAACATTGTGGCTGCATTACTCCTGTTAAAAGAAGGTAAGACCTTAAAAAATACAGCTATAATGGAAGAAAGACTTCATGAATATATGAAGAAGTATCAAAAAGAGATGATGACCGCTGGCAGCGGTGATATTGCAGGAATAGGGGTTGGAGATCAAGGAGAACCAGGTGTTACGCCTAAGATGATGAAAAGACATCAAAAGCGTACACAAGTTCTTAGTCGACAACAGTTTTCATTTCAAAAACAAAAAAAGAAGAAAAAAGATGCAAAGCTGGTATAGTTTTTTCTTATATTATAATAAAGGAACGTTATGGAAACATTAGATACAACCTCGAGGATCGCAGTGTTAGAGAAAGAAGTTAAAATAGTAGTAGAAGTTTTAAAGGAAATCAAACAAGAGCAGAAAGAGCAGCATGAAGATATGATGCATAAGATTGAAACCTTAGAAAAGAAGATGAGTGTCATTGAAAGGTGGAGATGGATGATTATTGGAGGATCTGCAGTTCTTGGTTATTTACTTGCTCATTGGCAATTTTTTCAATAAAACAGTTTACATAAAATAGAAAATATGGTATAATAACTTTATAGGAAAGCAACTATAAGGTTATATTATGTCATGGTTAAGTCATAAGTACATTGGTCTATTATCATCTAGACTACAACAATTCAAAAGAAAAGATCAAAACTCATACAACTTCAGATGTCCATCTTGTGGTGATAGTAAGAGAGATAAGTTAAAAGCACGTGGATGGATATATCCAAAAGAATCAAAACTTCTTTATTACTGCTTTAACTGTTCAATATCATTAAGTATTGGAAGACTTGTAAAGTTAGTTGATCCATATCTTTATGAAGATTATCTCAAAGAAACATTAAAAGAGAAGTATGGTGATAATCCAAAAAGAGAAGATATAATTACTGACTTTGTAAAGAAGATGAAGAAACCAAAGTTCATCTCAAATACACAGTTAAAATCTTTGAAAAAAATATCACAATTGTCTCATGATCACGCGGCGAAACTATATATAATAAACCGGAAGTTGAAAAACTTCTATCATTCTCAACTCTTTTGGGCAGATAAGTTTAAGGCATTTACAAACTCAGTTCTTCCAAATAAGTTTAGTAGTACAAATATTGATGATGGTAGAATTATTATTCCGTTTATTGATGAGAATAATAACTTCTTTGGATTTCAAGGTCGAACATTAAATAAGCACGATGATTTACGATACATTACTATTATGCTTGAAGATCGACCTAAGGTCTTTAACTTGAACAATATAAAGAAGGATGAGAAGGTATATATATTCGAAGGTCCTTTCGATGCAACATTTATACCTAATTCAATAGCAATGGCCGGTGGTGATTTTATCAATGATGTACAAAAGCTGAATTTAAATGATATAGTGATTGTTTATGATAATGAACCGAGAAACAAAGATACAATAAAGAAGATGGAGAAGGCAATAGCAAATTCGTATAACATTTGTATATGGCCCGATGATTTACAATATAAAGATATTAATGATATGATATTAAATAACTATTCAGCTGATAAAATTAAAGATATGATTGACTCTTCAACTGTGAATGGTCTCGAAGCTCAGCTAAGGTTATCACAGTGGAGGAAGGCGTGAAAGTAAAACTGATATCGTATTCTAAGGTTGAAGACTTAGAAATAGATGATGCAACACCGATGGATCTTGTCGCATATTGTGCAAGAGTTTCAAATCCATCAAATCAAACAAATAAAAATACATCAGAGAAATTGCTTCAATATTTAATTAAGCATAAACATTGGAGTCCTTTTGAGATGATTAGTGCATGTCTTGAAATAGAAACAACAAGAGATATTGCACGACAAATATTAAGACATAGATCATTTTCTTTTCAGGAATTTAGTCAACGTTATGCAGATCCCGTAAAAGAACTTGACTTTGTTTTACGTGAAGGAAGATTACAAGATTTAAAAAATAGACAAAACTCAATTGAATTAGATGAATCTGATATATCACAAAGAGTTCTTAATCATGAGTGGAAAAGAAGACAAGAAGTTGTTATTGAACTTGTAAAGAATAGTTATAAATGGGCAATGAATAATAATATTGCAAAAGAACAAGCAAGAGCGATATTGCCTGAAGGATTAACAGTATCTCGATTGTATATGAATGGAACATTGCGATCGTGGATACATTTTATTGAACTACGTTCAGGTCATGGTACTCAAGCAGAACATATGGCAGTTGCAAGAGAATGTGGAAAAGTTATTGCTAAGATTTTTCCATTAATGAAAGATTTTATACATGAAGAAAAGATAGGTAAAGAAATTTAGGAGGGAATATGAAATACAAAATTGAAACAGACGAATCACGAAATGGTTTGTTTGATGACTTAGGAATTGTGCGACTAAAAGAATCATATATGAGAGAGGATGAATCATCTCCTCAAGAAAGATTTGCTTTTGTCTCATCGATGTTTGGTTCAAATCAGGAACATGCACAGCGTTTATATGAATATTCTTCAAAACATTGGTTAAGTTATAGCACACCGATTTTATCCTTCGGCAGATCAAAAAAAGGTTTACCTATCAGTTGTTTCCTTCCATACCTTGATGATTCTGCTGAAGGTCTTGTTGAATGTTTATCAGAAGTTAATTGGTTATCTATGTTAGGTGGTGGTGTAGGTATTGGTGTTGCAATACGATCTGCAGATGAAAAGTCTGTTGGTGTTATGCCACATCTAAAAACATATGATGCAAGTTCATTAGCATACCGACAAGGTAGAACACGAAGAGGAAGTTATGCTGCATATTTAGATATCTCACATCCAGATATTATACAGTTCTTAGAATTAAGAAAACCAACCGGTGATCATAATATGCGTTGTTTAAATCTTCATCATGGTATTAATATTACAGATGATTTTATGGAGAAGATAGAACATGCAATGTTAGATCCAAATTATGATGATACATGGGAATTAAGAGATCCTCATAGTGATGAAGTTAAAGATACAATTCCTGCTAAAGAATTATGGCAGAGAATATTAGAAATTAGAATGCAGACTGGAGAACCATATCTTCACTTTATTGATACAAGTAATAAGAAGATGCCTAAGTGGCAAAAAGATCTTGGATTAAGTATTAAACAATCTAATCTTTGTTCAGAAATTATATTACCTACAGATGCAGAAAGAACTGCAGTATGTTGTTTATCATCAGTTAATTTAGAATATTTTGATGATTGGAAAACTGACAAATTATTCTTAAAAGATGTTGCTGAAATGTTAGATAATGTTTTACAATACTTTATTGATAAAGCACCAAAAGAAATTAAAAGAGCAAAGTATTCTGCAATAAATGAAAGATCTATTGGTATTGGTGCATTAGGTTTTCATGCATACTTGCAAAGTAAAAATATTCCATTAGAATCTGCAAATGCTATTGGTGTAAATAAAAAAATGTTTTCTCATATGTCAAATATGTTAAAGAAAGCAAATAAAGAAATTGGTGCAGAAAGAGGTGAAGCACCTGATGCAAAAGGAACTGGTAATCGATTTAGTCATATGATGGCAATTGCACCAAATGCAAGTTCATCAATTATTATGGGAAATACTTCACCATCAATTGAACCATTTAGAGCAAATGCATATCGTCAAGATACAATGTCTGGTTCTCATTTAAATAAAAACAAATATCTAAATAGAATTCTTATTGAAGAATGTGAAAAGAATAATAAAGATATTGAAGAAGTATGGAGATCAATTATTGCAAATGATGGTTCAATACAACATTTAACATGGTTAGATGAATGGACACGTGATGTATTTAAAACATCAATGGAGATTGATCAAAGATGGGTTATACAACTTGCAGCTGATAGACAAGAATATATTGATCAAGCGCAGTCATTAAATTTATTCTTTAGACCAAACTGTAACATTAAGTATTTACATGCAGTACATTTCCAAGCATGGAAGTCTGGATTAAAAACATTATACTATTGCAGATCTGAAAAGATTGGTAAAGCAGATAAAGTTGCAAAGAGTATTGAACGTCAAGTTATTGAAGAAATTGATTTAACACAACTTGCATCTGAAGGCGATGCATGTATTGCATGTGAAGGTTAAGTATGAGTTTTTTAGTACATCCATTACCACCTAAACGATTATTTGTTAAGAAAGAATATCTCTATGATTTACAAAAAGGTCATGGAGAGTTAACACCAGGAATTTGGATCTCTGTAAAATCAGTCGAAACAAAGGCATTATACTTTGAAACACTATTAACTGATTATGGTGCATTATATGATAAGTTACCTTTATCAGCCTTTGTATGGCGAGAAGATATAAATAAAGAGGAACAACTACCTTTAGGTGTATTACAGTTATGGGATTGCTTTGATTATCATCTACGAGTTATACAGAAACCAATATTAGGTAGATGTGAATTTAGAGGTAAAGATGGTAAGTGGTATCCCGGTGATTATGAATTTACAATTGATAACTGTCACCCAGATCAAAGTGTTTTAGATACTAATTTTTCAGAAGACGATCCAGAACACAAATCATTTAATATTATAAAATTAGATAATGGTCAATTTGCAGCACAGCCAAATAATAGAGTTATTTGGAGAGACTCATCTTTGACCCCATCTAAATTGAAACAACCTGACTTTAAAGTATGTACACAAAATTATTGTGTTGAGACAGAACCAAAATGGTCAGTAGGACATACAGATGAATGGCAATATAAAGCGATAGGAGAGAAGGAATAATGAGAGTACTTAAGTTTTCAGCATCATGGTGTAATCCATGTAAGAACTTACAAAAGAGTTTACAAGAGAATGAAGATGTGTTAAAATATAAAGTTGAAGATATTGATATAGATGAATCACTTGAAGAATCACAAAAGTATGGTATACGATCTGTACCTACAATAGTATTACTTGATGATGATAATAAGGAAGTTGCAAGATCAACAGACATAAAATCAGCAAATCAATTAAGGGAGTGGACTGACAACAATGAGTAAACGTAAATTAAGATTAACAGATGATAGAAATTTTTTTAAACCATTTAATTATCCATGGGCGTATGAATCATGGTTAAAACATGAGCAGTCTCATTGGTTACATACAGAAGTACCAATGTTAGAAGACGTTAAAGATTGGAAAAAGAAATTAACTGATCAACAAAAATATTTTCTAACAAATATCTTTAGATTTTTTACACAAGGCGATATCGATGTAGCAGGTGCTTATGTAAAAAATTACTTACCATATTTTCCACAACCTGAAGTAAGAATGATGTTAGCAGGATTTGCTGCAAGAGAAGCATTGCATGTTGCAGCATATAGTCATTTAATTGAGACATTAGGAATGCCAGAATCTACATACAATGAATTCTTAGAATATAAAGAGATGGCAGACAAACATGATTATTTTACATCATTAGCAGGACAGAGTGAGAATACAATTGCACAACAAATAGCAGCATTCTCGGCATTTACAGAAGGTATGCAATTGTTTAGTTCATTTATTATGTTATTAAACTTCCCACGTCATGGACTTATGAAAGGTATGGGTCAAATAGTTACGTGGTCAATCGTTGATGAAACACAACATGCAGAATCAATGATTAAACTTTTCAGAACCTTCGTAGAAGAAAATAGAGATATATGGAATGACAAATTAAAGTCAGAAATATACACTATAGCTGAAAAGATGGTGGAACTCGAAGATCGTTTTATTAAATTGGCGTTTGAATTGGGTGATATGCCAGACTTAACAGCGGAAGAAGTAGAAACATATATACGCTACATAGCTGACAGAAGATTAATTAGTTTAGGATTAAAAGGAATTTTTAAAGTTAAAAAGAATCCCTTACCTTGGGTTGAAACAATGATTAATGCACCAACACATACGAATTTCTTCGAGAACCGTGCAACTGATTACGCCAAGGGAGCTCTAAAGGGCTCATGGGAGGAGGTATGGGCAGCAAGCTAACTATACTATTTTTTCTTGTATTTTTATTAATAGTACCAGTAAGTAGTCAAGAAAATTTAACTTTAGATGAGATGCAAACCTGGGAAGTATGTGCATATGTTAAACAGTTATCTTTTTTATTATCGCAAATTTGGATATATAGAGGAGAAGAACCAACAATAAGCGCAAGCAGACCAGTAACAGAATATGAAACTAGAATTATAAATAAAACTCAGCATAGAGTGAAAGAATTAATTCACTATCCAACAGAAGATTTTGTTGCAACTGCTGAAAATGTTTCAAATAAAATTTATAACGAATGTATGGAGGATGCCCCATTATGATAACAGTAACAGATGCAGCAAAAGCTCAAATCATTAAAGTACTTAGTGAAGAAGCTCAAACTACCTTAAGAGTATTTGTACAAGGTGGTGGTTGTGCTGGATTGAACTATGGATTTACTTACTGTGATGATTTTGATGAGGACGACGACTTTGTTGTAGATATTAATGATGATTATAGAATGGCAATAGATGGAGCATCATTTCCTTATATAGATGGTGCTACTATTGACTATGAAACAAAAATGATGGGATCACACTTCACGTTTAAAAATCCGAATGCTTCAGCAACGTGTGGATGTGGATCATCATTTGCTGCTTAGGAGAATGAATGGAAAATTTTCAATTTGAATGTCCACACTGTGATAGTATCTTTGAAATAACATCACAAGAGGTTGATGAACCTGAATATTGTGTATTTTGTGGAGAGAATATGAGTGACCCACCTGATGCCGCTGCTAAGTGGGAAACAGGATTTGAAGATGACGGAGATTATTAAAGAGGATAGTCCTAATCACTGGAAATATTTAAATGAAGATATAAAAGAAATTCCTGGTGATGCCTATGGATTTGTTTATCGTATTACTAATCATGTTGACAATAAACAATATATAGGAAAGAAACAATTCTATTCAACGACACGCCAAAAAGTTAAAGGTAAAGTGAATAGAAAAAAAGTAGTAAAAGAATCTGATTGGAAAGATTATTATGGAAGTAATAAATATTTGAAAGAAGATGTAGAAAATTATGGTGCACCATTCTTTTCAAGAGAAATATTAAGATACTGTAAATCAAAAGGTGAGTTATCATATTATGAAGCAAAATATCAATTTGAAGAAGATGTTTTGTTTGATGATAAATATTATAATTCATGGATAACATGTAAGATACACAAGAATCATTTAACTTAAATTATGGAGAATATATAATGTCTGAAGAAGTTATAGAGAAAAAAGAAGAAACTAAAGAGGAAGAACAGAAGTTTGATAACTTTGGTTTTGAAGAAAATGAAATAAGTATTAACTCAAAAGGTGGTACTGAATTATCAAAAAGAATGGTTGCTGGTGGTTTAGATAAAGAACTTGTTGATAACTTTCAAGTTATATGTTCTCGAGTACGAACTTTAAATCCAGAAAAAATAAGAATTTATTGGTTACATGATTTACCAGGAGATCCTGAGTGTAACAAATTAAAAGATGATGTTTATCGTGATAAGTTTCATCAATTAGTTTTTGTCAGCAACTGGCAATATCAACAATTTCAAAACTATTTAAACGTTCCATATGATATTAATTCAACTGTGATCGATAATCCAATCACTCCAATTGAATTTGTAGAAAAACCAAAAAATAAAGTAAAATTAATCTATACATCAACACCACATAGAGGTTTAGACATTCTTGTCGAAGTATTTGATAAGCTATGTGAGAAGTATGATCATATTGAACTTGATGTTTTTTCTAGTTATAAGTTATATGGTTGGGAAGAAAGTGATAAGAACTTTGAAGCACTTTTTGATAAATGCAAAAATCATAAGAAGATTAATTATCATGGTACAAAACCACATGATGAGATTGAAAAAGCATTACAACAATCTCATATCTTTGCTTATCCATCAACATGGATGGAAACAAGTTGTAGAACAGTATTAGAAGCTATGAGTGCAGGTTGTGTATGTGTACATCCAAATTTAGCAGCATTACCTGATACTACAGCTTCACTAAATATGATGTTCCAAGGTGATAAAGATAAAACAGTACATGCTCAAGAGTTTTACAGAATCCTTGACTTTGCAATACAACAACATAAAGGTGGTAAGTTAGAAACTTACAGAAAATATATAAAAAATTACGTAGACTTTAGATTCAATCCTAAAGAGATATATAATTCATGGAAAATAATGATGGAAACATTATTAGAAAAATATCCTACCGTTGAAAGTAGAAAGATTATTGAATCAGAAGGATACTTCAAATACGAGGTAAGATAATGTTTGGTTTATATGGCAAATTAGTTACTGTTGCATTATTGGCTTCTCTTGCAGGAGGTGGAATAATGTATGTACAGAAACTACGTTCTGACTTAGCAGTAAGTGAAGCAAATAATGCTAAGTTAGAAGATGCTGTAGACGAACAACAAAAAGCAATTGAGTCTTTAAAAGCTGATGTATTAGCAAAAGAAATTGTTACTGCACAGTTAAAAGAAAGAGAAAAACAATCTAAGAAAGAGATTGAAAATTTAGAAAATAAATTTGAGAAAGTTAAAAAAGATGGAACTAAACGTGACATTGGTAAAACAAGTGTAAAGAAACCAGGTTTAGTTGAAAAGATAATTAACAAGGGAACTAAAGATGCATATCGTTGTATTGAGATTGAAACTGGTTCTCCATTAACAGAGAGTGAGATAAATGCTACTAAGAAATCACAGACTAATTCACAGTGTCCTGATTTGGCTAATCCCAATTATATTCCTAAGTAGTTGTTCTTGGTTTAGAGAACCTGTTAAGGAAATAAAAATTGTAAAAGAACCAATTGAAAGAATACCATTAAATATACCTGATCCAGATCCTTTAAGACTTACACCTACAAAATGGATAGTTGTAACACCTGATAATATTGAAAGCGTTTGGAAAAAATTAGAAGCAGCAGGGTATGATCTTGTTTTATTTGGTGTTACTGATGATGGATACAAACAACTATCGATGGACTTTTTAAAAATTAGACAACATATTAAATATCAAAAGTTTATTATTGGTAAATATAGAGAGTACTATGAACCTAAAAAGGAGGAGACAAAGTAATGGAACGCTATACAATTCAATTATTGTATAAAATGGCAGTTGCGTGTAATGTAAGTTATTTAGATTCAAAAGATGCTAAACCGCATTTTAAGAATATGTTGAATGCAAATGTAATATCATTTTTAGATATTAATGGTGCACAAGCATATATCACAGAAACAGATGAATTTCATATTATTTCATTTAGAGGTACAGAACCATCAGAATGGTCTGATATAAAAGCAGATCTCTATGCATTAAAAGAAACTGATGAGCCTTTTACATATGGAAAAGTTCATAGAGGATTTAAAAAAGAAGTTGATAAATTATGGCCAACATTACAAGGTTGGTTAACTTCAGAACAAAAGAAATTAAAAACATTAATTATTACTGGTCATTCATTAGGTGCTGCAATGGCTACAATATTCTCATCAAGAATTAAAAAATACTTTCAACACACACTTGTTACATTTGGTTCTCCAAGAGTAGGTAACTTTAAATTTACATGCGAATGCAATGATGTAAAGCATTACAGAGTTCAAAACAATAATGACATTGTTACACGTGTTGCACCAGCTTGGATGGGATTTAAACACCATGGAGAGAATGTATATCTAAATCATTATGGTAATATAAGAAAACTTACACCATGGCAAAAGATAAAAGATCAGTGGAGAGGTAGAATAGCAGCATTTAAGAAAAAACAATTCTTTGATGGAATGTATGATCATTCAATGTCACATTATATAAAAGCTTTAGATAAAAACGTATAGGAGAAATTATGAGTTACATAAAAGAAGCACATGGCGCAGCATTAAGATTGATGTATGAAGCAGAAATAGGTAGAAGAAAAGTCAATATTGATAATCTATCTAATAATTCTGTTGGTGTTGCAGAACATCCCGATTTGATTGAAACCCTAGATAAGGAAATTGAAAAGCTTTCGGCGGCAAAAGACAAACTCGAAGCTTTAAATGATTTAGTTGATCCACCACAAAAATACGTCTAACAGTTTACATAGTTATTATAACGTGATATAATAAGTATTTGAGATTAATTAATAACTACAACTATGAAAGCTAAAAACAAACTTCGCGAAAAGCTAAACAAAGCTGATGATGCGCATTTGTCTTTTACAGAAAAAATGACACTTCATCAGTATGATCAAGCTTTAAATTTTTATAATTATCGTTCGCAGAAAGACCATAAAAAAGCTATCCTTAAATTTTTAGCAAATAACAAATATAATAAAAAAGATATTGCTGATTTTGCAAAGTTGAAGGATGCTTGGGTTAGTTCTGTAATGGGTTGTATTGCTGCTATTGTAAATAAAAATGGTAGAGATATATTACCTACTCCAGAAAAAAGTATAGGTTGGTTCGATAATAAATTCCAAGAGTTACTACTACTTGCTAGAAGTAACAATCCACTTTATGTATCAGTACAAACAACATCAAATAAACCAACAGTTGATGTTAGAGCTCTTACAATAGAAAAAGCTAGAAGTCAAATATCTGAAATTGATGCAAACTTTGATATGTTTATTAATGATAATAATCATAAGTTCGATGTATACAAATATCTACTTAGTATTACTGCTAGTAGTGTATGTGCAAGAATGGCAAAAGATATTTACAAAAAAATTGAAAATGAATACCTTGAGTTTCAAAAAGTAAATACATTATCAGAAAGAAATGACGATCAAGAACAATTAGTTGAAGCATATTCTTATCTTACAACTAAAACATTAAAAGCTACATTAAAGTTTGTTCATGATGTGATAAGTGATTGTGATCGATATTTAGAAAGATTAAAAGCTTCTAAATCACCAAGAAAGAAAAAAGTAAAGTCTGCAGATCAATTAGTAAAAAATCTTAAGTACTTAAAAACTTTTGGTGATTTAAAACTTACATCAGTTAGTCCAGAAAGTATTATTGGTTCTTCACAACTTTGGGCATATAATGCTAAGAATAGAATGTTATATATGTATGATACAGAAATTAACGACGAGTTATCAGTAAAAGGTACAACAGTAATTCATTTTTCTGAATTGAATTCACTATGTAAAAAATTAAGAAAACCTGAAGTTCAAATACCTGAACTTTTAAGATGCACTAAAGCTAAGATGAAAAAATTCTTTAAAGATTTAACAACTAAAGAATCTAAAGTCAATGGTCGCATAAATACTGATACTATATTATTAAAGGTGATAAAATGATTATTGTAGATATGAATCAAGTCATGATAGGAAATATCATGGTGCAAATAGGTTCGTATACAAACGTAAAGATGGAGGTGAACTTTATAAGACATATGGTTCTTAATTCACTTCGTTCATATAAACAAAAATTCTCTGGCTATGGTGAGATGATTATTGCAGCTGATCATAGAAAATACTGGAGAAGAGATATCTTTCCCTATTACAAAGCAAATAGAAAAAAGAATAGAGAAAAATCTGATTTAGATTGGACTTCTTTATTTGAGGCTATGAATAATATTCGTAATGAATTAAAAGAATTCTTTCCATATCGAGTTATTCAAGTTGAAGGTGCAGAAGCTGATGATATTATTTCAATATTAGTACAAAAACATGGTACTCAAAATGTAGTTCATGCACAAGATCCTATCTTAATATTATCAGGTGATAAAGACTTTATTCAGCTTCAAAAGTTTTCTAATGTGGAACAATACGATCCTGTAAGAAAAAAATTCATTAAAGATAAAAATCCTGAATTATATTTAAAACAACATATCATGAGAGGAGATAGTGGTGATGGTGTACCAAACTTTCTTTCTGATGATAATTGTTTTGTAATTGGTCAAAGACAAAAACCATTAACAAAGAAAAAGTTAGAGGCATGGATTGGATTCGATGATCCAAAAGAATTTTGTACTAATGAAACAATGTTGCGTAATTATATGAGAAATAAACAGCTCATAGACTTAATGGAGATTCCAGACTGGGTGAGAAATAATATTATGGATGAATATAATTCTCAAAAAGGAAAAGGTAGGAATCATTTATTTAACTATTTCATCGAGCATAAATTAAAAAACTTGATGGAACATATTAACGAGTTTTAATTATGAAAAAAGCCGTGTCAGAAATATTACAAGAGTGTAGTAAGTTATCAAAGAGATCTGAAAAAATTGAATTTTTGAAATCAAACTGGAATCCTACTATAGGTCAAATATTAGCATATGCATTTGATCCACAGTGGGAGTTTGAATTACCTGAAGGTGCACCACCTTATAAGCCTTCAGAATTTGATGAGTATGGTCGACTTTATGCTGAAGCAAAAAAGATACATCGTTTATTTGTAAAAGGTGTTGAACCAAATTATGAAAAGTTACCTGCTCTAAAAAGGGAATCTTTGTTTATACAAACACTAGAAGGATTGTATGCAGACGATGCAAAACTTTTAGTCGCTGTAAAAGATAAAAAAATGCCTTATAAAGGTATAACCAAAAAACTAATCATGGAAGCATATCCGGGACTAATCAAGGAGGAGTAACATGAGCAAAACGAGAAAAGATATTGAATCTAGAGGTAAAGATAGAATATCTAATAAACTAAGAAGACATCTTGAACATGATATTAAACATCGTAGAGATAGAAAAGAAAAAAATATAAATTATAATAATGGAACTTATAATGCCAACCTACACTTTTAAAAATATCCGTACTGGAGAAATCACCGAAAAATTTATGAAAATGTCTGAGAAGGATCAGTATATGAAAGACAATCCTGATCTGGAAAGACATCTATGTGATATACCTAAACCTATTGATCCAGTGCGTCTTGGTGTCAAGAAACCTGCTGAGGGTTTTCGTGATCTTCTTAAAACAATTAAAAAGAATACAGGAAGGAGGAGTAAAGTTAATACATTCTAATATATCATGTTTTTTCAATAACAACAAGAGGAAATGAACAGCATGAGTAATCTTTCAGTTCTAGAGAACATAAACTATAATAACTTATCAAAAAGACAAAAGAGACTATTAAGAAGACTTGAAGGTACAGGTCTAAGTAACGTTATTAATATTAATGAAACGGTTTCTTTGAAAAAGGTTTTTCCAAAAACGTCAAACCAAAAGATTGCATGGAATTTAATTCAATCAAACTATAATGTCATTTTACATGGCGTAGCGGGCACAGGAAAAACATTCTTGTCTTTTTATCTAGCGTTAGAAAAAATATTAGCAAGTGAATATCAAAAGATAACGTTAGTACGAAGTGTTGTACCAACAAGAGAAATTGGATTTCTACCAGGATCTGAACAAAAAAAGACTGAAGTCTTTGAAGCACCGTTTAGATCAATTGCAGCAGAACTTTCAGGTAGAGAAGATTTCTATGATGAAATGAAAGAAAAGGGAATGATTAATTTTATAACGACGTCGTTTATTAGAGGAATAACTCTAAATAATTCAATCATTATCGTCGATGAAGCTCAAAATATGAACTTTCATGAGCTTGATAGTATCATAACAAGAATCGGAGAAAATTGTCAATTTATTGCTTGTGGTGATTTTAGACAAACAGATCTTATAAAGAAACAATCGGATACAACAGGTATTCTTGACTTTATAAAGATATGTCAAGAGATTGATAATTTTGATCTTGTTGAATTTGATAAGGATGACATCGTGAGAAGTAAATTTGTAAAGGATTATATATTATCAAAATTAAAACATGGATACAACTAAAACATTTAATCATAAATTCGTAAATTTAAAAGAACTACAAACTAAAAACGAAAATGGAATGCGCTACTATATCACACCAGATGGTAGCGCTTTTCCATCTGTAACAAGCGTTATTGGTAAATACTATGGTGGATGGGTGCATGCCTGGAGAAAAAAAGTTGGTGAAGAAGTAGCAAACAGAATATCACGTACAGCTTCTAATCGTGGAACTGCAATCCATTCTCTTTGTGAGAAATATCTTCGCAATGAAGAACCTACAACAAAGATGCCAATCAATCTTGAGATGTTTAGAACAATGATACCGGCAATTAATCGCATTGACAACATCTATTCAATTGAAGAACCATTGTATAGTTATAACATGAAAACTGCAGGAAGAGTTGATTGTATTGGTCAATTTGATGGTGTCGATTCAATCATAGACTTTAAAACATCTAAGAGGAAAAAAGAACTTGAAGACATTGAATCATATTTTGTACAAGCTTCTATGTATTCATTGATGTTTGAAGAGATGACTGGTGTTGCTTGTAAGCAGTTAGTAGTTATTATTGGTGTAGATTTTGAGAGTCCCTGCGTACATGTACAAAGCCGTGGGCCATATCTAAATAAAGTTCTAGAAGTATTAAAACACTTTAAAAAGGTTACAAGTCCTTCATTCTAAAGGATTATTTTTTCAAAAAACAGTGTACATTTCCATAATATTATAGTAGAATAGTAACTATCTGATAATGAAGGAGATATCATGGGAATGATGCCTGCGTATTTTACAACTACAAGTACGAAAAAAAGAAAAAAGCCTCAGTATCGTAATGCTGCAGCTGCAAAACAAGCTAAAAAAAATGAAGAAAGTTGGAAAAAACTTTTAGATAAATACAGTTATATCGATGACAAACCAACTCATAAATTAACAATAAATGTACCAAGGACACCCACCCGATATGTAAGATCACATGATGATATCCCTTCATTGAAACCTACATGGGCTCCTTGTACTAAAGCAGCACAAAAAAAATCGTACACTGGTAGTAAAATTATTGGAATTGGAACAATGCATAAATCCAATGCAGTTCCTATTTTCGATGATGCTGAGGCTAAAGATATATCAAGTATGAGGAGGTAGTCATGAAAGAAATAATTGTTGAAACGAATATTAGAGGTAACAAATATTCAATAAAATGGAATTGGGATCACTCGAATTGGGATGTTTATAAAAATGATGATATACTTACTTATTATACTGGTTTTAATCCGGATCCTAATCATCCTCCTAAAGAAGAGCATCTTCGAGTTTGGGCAGAAGGTTACATATCAGGGTACACTTCATCAATCTCGAGACAATAGGAGGAAAATAAAACTATGAAACCCAAACCGTCCAAGCAGTACTGCGCAGCGTGCATCTATCTTATCAAAAATGAGTATTGTGAAAGAGTAGCATTAGTACCAATACCAATCAAATCATTAAAACAACATTGTGGACTAAAAAGGACGGAAAAAGCAACACATTCTCCATCAGAATTTTTAAGTTATTGATTCTAAAGACTCTTTTTTTACGTTCCTAAGTAGCTGATTTAAATACGTTTTTTTCTAAGTGGTTGATTCCAAAGGAATATCTTTTGCTCCGGACTATGTACTTTTTCTCAAATCTTGGTATAATAATACTTATAGATTAATTAATTAGGGAGACAATATGAAAAACTACGTTACTAAAGAATATTACACAGGTAATAATTTTGATACACTTATCTCAAGTGGATATGATAACCCAAACTTTATGACTTGGCTACAAGCTCAAAAAGTTGGTCGAGTAGTTAAAAAAGGTTCTAAAGGTATTCAACTTGTTAGAGTGATCAAAACTACTAAGAAGAACAAAGAGACTGGTGAGGTCGAAACAAAAAAGAGACCTAGATATTTCACCGTTTTTAACTTTACTCAAACTGAGGAGATACAATAATGAGTTTATCAAAAGCACTATACGAGGAAAGAATGGAAAACCTTCAAGCTCGTTGGGTCAGGCCAGTAATGGTAACACGTGAAGAATTTATCAAAGAATTCTTACTACACTTCGGTAAAGATGCTCAGTGTTATCCAATCGAACATGTTGATGAGAAGGTTGTTGAAAGAGCTATCAGCGATTACCATGACACATGGAAAGTAAAAGACAAATCAATGTTTGATCTCACATCCGATATTAAACACATCAGAGACATAATTGTCGAATCAGGATACATTCATAAAGACCTCCCTGACTATGATGAAAGGTCCTGGGATGAATGTGGAGCTATCGGATGTGGTGCTAGATTGCCATACCCTAAATAAAAGTGTTTGGAATCAACCACTTAGGTATATTGTCTCTAAGTGGTTGATTTTAAAGGAAACTTTTTGTGAACCAAGTATGTACATTTACTAAAAACTTTGATAGAATATACTTATAGATTAATTAATTAGGAGACATTATGAATATTTTTAAAAACCACACTTTTCAAGTAGCAACTCAAGAACAAATTGAGAAAGCTAATCAAAGAATTATCTCACACAGATTATACGAGTGCTGGGAAAAAAGCGAAAATTCATTCGCTTCATTCCACATCGAGTGTGTTAAGGTTAAATGTATTCTAGAACGTTACACTACTGACGAACTTAGAAACATTTTCAGAAGATTTCAATTAGTACTATAAGGAGACATTATGAGTATACCTAAAATTTTCGAAGACATGGATCGACTTTATGACGACTTCAATGTCTTCACAACTAAGATGTTTGATGCCAAGACTGGTAAAACTACTATCAAAAAGCGTGTCAGAAAATGTAAACCAACTACATTTAAGATGAGAGGTCCAGTTTGGAGTAAGACTTACACCAAATCTCAAACTTCTCAGAAATCCCCAGTAACTGTTGATAAAATTAAATAGGAGACAATATGAAATTATTTCTAAATTTGTACGATAAGGTTTTATTTGTAGCAGTATTTGCAATCGTTACATTGCACTATCATGTAGAATTTACAGAACTTTTAAAGGAGATTGTATGACAACATATAATTCAGACGATATAATGCAGTCAATTGAGAATCTTGACAACTATATTTCTAATCTTTCAACTAAGATTACTAAGCTCGAAGGTATATTAGAAAATATGAGTAAGAAGATTGATTTGATTGAAAATCGTGAATTTACTCGTGATCATTGGCAACGTCCTAATCCTGATCAAACAGAAATGTGGGAAGATAATTGGGAGGAAGTCAAATGAAGAAATTTCTCGTAGCTTTTATGTTTATCTTTTCTACTTCAGTCTTTGCAAATGAATGTTATTATAAGACTGAAACTATGGTAGAAAATGGTAAGATACTATCGACAAAGGAAACAAAGATCTGTGAAGAAACGGTTCCTTTGAAGAAAGAAGGGTTTTGGAATAGTCTTTCAAAAGAAAATAAGCAACTACTATTTCAAGCGATAATTGTTTCAGCTTATGTATTTGGAGGTTAATATGAAATCACTTATATTATGTATGGTTAGTTTAGTGGCTGTTGGTTGTGGTACTAAAGCAATAGATCCATTGGCTAAATATGAAAACAAAACTGCCATTGTTGGCAATCAAGACTTAATTAAAACTCAACATGAGATATGTAAATCATTTAAGTCAGATGAATTTGAGAAGGTTGTTTATTCATGTGGTTCTGGATTCTCTTCAGATTTGAATATTTCGAGAAGTAAGTCTATTCTTGACTCAAAGATCAGGCTTCAAGATAAACTATCTTCTACTATCTCTAAGAGTGAAACAAATAATGTAGAAGACACTGATAAAAATGGTGTAAGAAAGAAATACTCATCAGAAGAAGCTTCTCGATTTGATGAAGTAATGCTTGAAAACTATGACATTGTATATGAGAAGTCATTTATGCATAAGTCTAGATTCTACACATTTGTTGTCATTAAGTTTAAACATATCTAATGGAGAAAATTATGAGAGCTATAGCAGCTATTCGTGAGTTTAAATTATCCTGTGGTGATGCATTTATACTTGGATTGGTTATAGGTTTATTACCATCATTATTAATTCTATTTCATGTGCTTAAGTATGGACTATAAAGACATTCCATGGACAGATAAAGTCTATGAAACAGAAGAGTATGCTGTTTTTAAAGATGGATATCCAGTTACTGATGGTCATGTATTATTTGTACCTAAGACAAGACTAGAACACCATCTTTTTGCAGCATACAAAGCAGCACTAGGTTATTGGAGAAAATCAGGAATATTATCTTATAATATAGGTCAGAATGTCGGTAAGAGTGCTGGTCAAACAATAGATTGGCCACATATTCACTTTATACCGAGAAAAAAGGGTGATATGAATGATCCTACTGGAGGAGTAAGACATGTTATACCACACAAAGGTAATTATAGAAAGGAAAATGTATGAATCCAGCAGTACCTCTAATTCTTGGAATTATTATTGCATTATTTTCTTTTAGAGTAGATAAAGTCTTTTCTGAAGAAGAATATACAACAGTACAATTAACATGTAAGAAATATGATTGGGAATATGATACTGATCAAGGTGAAGTAAAACCATGGTGTTATTATATTTGTCCAGATGTACCTGATGCAATTATTCCTGAAAAATGTTAAAAAAACAGTTTACATATACATTTTTTTGTGATATAATGTTTTTTATCGGTGTTAAAGCAATTTATGAATTTATGCTCTGGGTTTATAAATTGCATCTTTTGAACAGAGCTATAATGGAGAATAGTAATGAGTCAATTTCACAAAGTACTTAATGCCTTCAAAGAAGGTGCAATATTAACAGCTAAGCAGATCTCTGCTAGATACGGCGTAAAAAACGTCACAGCTCTTGTTACTCTTATAAGACAAAGTGGTTTTGCAATCTATGCAAATAAGGGTAAGTCTTGGGACGGTCAACCAATGACAAGATATCGTCTTGGTAAGCCATCAAGAAAGATTGTCGCTGCAGGTTACAAATATTTAGCGGCACAAAGAATGGCTGGCGTTGCAGCATAATTCTTTACTCGAAGGGCGCTAAGCAATTAGCGCCTTTTTTTGCATGTTGAATCGATGTAAAACATAAATAATTTCTAGGAGGTATGATCATGGCACAAAAGAAATTACAACCAGGTTCAGAATATGCAAAATTTGATACTGATGGTGATGGTATCGTAACTGATGAAGAATTAACTATGGATGAAAAGATGTTAAGACTTCAAGATTTGAAGTCGGATATAGAGAATGAAGATAAGAAACAAGATTCACAAAGACAAATGGCATGGATGGCACTCATTGGGATGTTATTCTATCCTATTATTACTCTTATTGCTGATTACCTAGGTTTGAAAGCTGATATATTAGCTTCAATGGCAGATTTATACTTTATTGCAAGTGCTGGTATTGTAGCTGCATTTTACGGTAAAGAGGCTTATTTAGGTAGAAAATGATGGACGAATTAGAGAAACAATTGACAATCTACAGTAGAAGGTTACAAAGACAACAAAAGCTAATAAGAAACGAAAATGAAGAATTAGCAAAGGTCATGTCAGCTGCTGTAATTGCAAGAGTTTCTGAAGATACAAAATTTTATTATGAACAACTGGTGAAGGCAAAAAATGAGCGGAAAAACTCCTAAATTTCTGTATAAGATTGAAGCTATAGATTATACAGAAAACGCAGTACAACTAATTTTTTGGAATGAAGACACTGTATTAGATTCTGGTGTCAGTGTAGTTTTAAATATTGATTTTGATGAGTTTAGAGAAATGACTGATTGGGATGTTGATCGATGGGTATACGATAGATGCAAAGATCAATATAAGTCGTTTGTTAAACAATTAAATGCATGGAAAAATAAAGAATATGCTGGTTTGCTCAAAGCAGCAGAATCCTCTTACAGAGAAGTTGATCCTACATGATTAACTTTAAAACTCAATACGATAAAAGAAAGTCTCTTGGACGTGCAACTCTTATGCGTAATGACTGGCAATTTCCAAAAGATCTTGATGAAGAAGTCTATAATGAATTAAAACAAGGTATCGAATATCTTGGTCATAGTAATGTTGAGAAAGCATTTAAAGAGTTACGATTATATTGGAATCACTCAGTAGTTGTTGTTGGCGAAAATAAATTTAGATCAGTTACATATTCAGATCACGCATTTAATCATTTTAAAATAATGCAAGACACAGGTTTATTAAGTGATTACTATACATTTGATTGCATGCATATCCCATTTTCGAAAACTGTCTGGACACAGTATGATGAGAATCAGCTTCTTAAAGCAAAATACCACACACAAGAACCACTAGAAGTAAAAGTAACAGATGACAACTGGACATCAGTAATGTGTACCAGTAACAATATCTTAATGAATAAACAAATGCATGATACATATACAAATATCGCAAATTATATTCCAAGAGAAGATTATATGATGCTTTCTTGGGGAATTAAAGAGCATGGTTTGATTATTGAGATTGGAATTCAATTGCAGTATAGTCGGACAACATATTTTAGAACTGTTGATGGCCAACCGGATATAATAAATAATATGTCAAAGGTGGGTAAACCTTTCAATTCAAGGAGAGAATATGCCAAACGTTAAATTTTGGTCTGTAATTCTTTTCGGCATTGTTTTTGTTAGTGGATTAAAGATCATTAATATAAAACATGAAACTAAAGCCGAAGAGTTGTATGCTTCACAAGAATTAAATAAGAAGCATGCTTTTTACAATGAAGAGATTGAGTGTTTAGCAACAAACTTATATCACGAAGCAAGAAATGAATCTAAGATTGGTCAAATGGCAGTTAACTTTGTTGTCTTCAATAGAGTAAGATCTGAAAATTTCCCGAACACAATATGTGAAGTAACATTACAAGCAAAGTCTTATAAAAGCAATGGAGAACCAACTTTAAATAGTTGTCAGTTTTCTTGGTATTGTGATGGAAGAGCCGATGAAATTAATAATGTTAAGAAGTACAACGAAATTCATCAACTAAGTCAAACAATGTTTTACAATGCAAATCGCTTAAATGATGTAACTGAAGGTGCATTATACTATCATGCTGATTATGTCAATCCAAAATGGTCAAAGATATTTGAAAAAGTTGTACAGATTGACACACATATTTTTTACAAAACAGACGATTAACAGTTTACAAGACTGATAGATCGTGATATAATATTCTTTTTAATTAATAATAACAATATGTCTCAAACACCCGAAGAAATTCTAGGCTATCAAATAACGCCTTCAAAATTTGTGAAAGAAGTTGAAGCTTTTGTAGCAAAGACAAAAGAATCTTATATCGATGCGATTATCCATATATGTGATAAAAATGGTATTGAATATGAGACTGCAGGCGAAATGGTAAGAGGTACAAGCGTTCTTAAATCAAAGGTAAAAGCTGATGCAAAGGAAAAGAATTATCTTCCTAAAACTGCAAAGCTGCCTATATGATGACAACACCATATGAAGCATACACATTATATCTTGGGTTAAAGTGTCATTTTACTCAAGAGAAATATGATTTTATACAGTATAATGGTAAGTTAAGAACACGACAAGATTCTTTTGATACTCGTAAAGATAAGTATATGTTTTACAAGTTATCAAAGAAGAAAGATCTTAAAAACTTTCTTATATCTAACCTTTCAAAGAATGGTAACTTATGGATAGGTAAGTTACTTGAAGATGAAGGGCAACAAACATATATGGAATGGAAGAAGAGATCTGAATCATTAACCTATGTTTTTCAAAATGAAATTAAAAACTTAGATGATGATTTAAATAAAAACTTTGAAGTAAATGATGGGCAACATCCATACATCGTTAAATTATTTCAAAGAAAGAAAATATCATTAGAAACGTTTATTATTCTTGATGATATTTTATCATTTTGTAGTTATGTAACAAAGAGAGTACAAGATACAATTCTTTGGCCGAAGATTGTTTTACAGGTAAAGAAGTATCGACCATTCTTTGAGTATGATAAAGATAAAATGAAAGCTGTCCTAAAAAAACAGTTTACAAACACTTATAAATAGTGTATTATATTATGAATAAAGTGGATAAGACGACTAATATAACGCAAACATTAAGGAGAAAATATGTCAAGTTTTGCAAATCTTAAGAAGAATAGTAAGTCTTCATTCGACAAACTAACAGCTGAATTAAGTAAGCTTAATAAAGCTGCAATTCCAAATAACGACGAAGAAAATTTCTGGAGACCAGATGTTGATAAAGCTGGTAACGGTTATTCTGTTGTTCGTTTTTTACCTGCTCCTGAAGGTGAAGATGTTCCTTTTGTAAGAATATGGGATCATGGTTTTCAAGGACCTGGTGGTTGGTACATTGAAAAATCACTCACTACTTTAGGACAAAAAGATCCAGTTTCAGAATACAACTCTGAACTCTGGAATTCCGGTGTAGAAGCAAATAAAGATATTGTAAGAAAGCAGAAAAGACGTCTTACATTTATCTCTAATGTCTATATCGTTAAAGATACACTTCATCCAGAAAATGAAGGTCAAATTAAGTTATTCAAGTATGGTAAAAAGATATTTGATAAACTTAATGCTGCAATGAATCCTGAGTTTGAAGATGAGAATCCATTAAATCCTTTTGATCTTTGGAAAGGTGCTGACTTCAAGATTAAGATTAGAAATGTTGAAGGCTATCGTAATTATGATAAATCTGAGTTTGATGAAAGTTCTAAAATATTTGATGATGAATCTCAGATCGAAGAGTTATGGAACAGCTATGCCAATAGCGATGGTCATAAACTTCAATCATTTATTGATCCTTCTAAATTCAAGTCTTATGATGAACTAAAAGCTAAACTTCATAGAGTACTTGCTTTAGATAGCGGTAACCATCCATCGGTCAATAAGGATCCTGTTGAATCTGCTCCACCACCTGTCGAGAAAAAAGCTGAACCTAAGAAACAAGCAGCTGCAGTAACTTCTGATGGTGATGATGATGCTATGGATTTCTTTAAGAAATTAGCTGAAGAAGATTAACCAACAGTAGCTAAACCACCAATTCCACGGTAAAATGCCGCTGTTTCGGCGGCATTACCTGGATCTCCCCCTCCACTTGAACCATTTTCCTTTTCATTACTATCAGCATTTTTAAGTTCTGCAAGTTGTAATTCAGCCATATTTGGTTCTTCAATGTCAGCAGCGATTGTTGCTCCTTGAATCTGTGCACCAAATTCTTGTGCTAATAAAACTCTTTGAGCTGCTTTTGTACCTTGCTTATCATCTCTAAATCCAACAGCTTTATTTACGCGATTAATATCCTCTAATTGTTTAGGCTTAAGACCTTTATAACTTAAGAAGAACCATGGAATAGCTTTTGCAGCAATCGCAGGATCATTTAGTTTATCTGGATTGCTTATTAAATCCATATTAATAAAATTACTTAAAGCTTCATATTGGTTCTTACCAGTGTGTTGTATGAAGCCCCTACCTCTAAATTTATAACCTTCATCAGGTGCATTACCCATTCTTCCACCATAGATACGATTACCTATAGCTTCTTCACCTTGTGCTTTTACTGCTTCAGCTTCTTCTAAACCGCCAGGAAAATACTTTGCAAAATATTTTGCTAATACTCCAGGTCTATAATTTAAACTTTCTGTTCGTGCTCTAAATCCTGATTCTGCTTGTACTGTTGCAAGAACATTAGCAACTGCTTTAGGATCAGTAACACCTTTTTCTGCTAAAGCCTGAGCAACTAATGCTTGAGGTCCACTTAATTTTTGAACTTGAGCTTGTGGTTGTGCTTTTTGCTCTTGTACAGCATCACCCTTTATCACAACAGGTTTTTTCTTAATTTGATCTATTGTTTTATCTACTTCAGGGTCTTCTTGTGGATTATTCTTTCTTTCTTTTAATGCTGCTTTAGCAAACGCTACATTTACAGAGCTTACAGGGTAAGACTGTTTTTTTGCTAACTTAATATATTGCTCTATTTCTTGTGTAGAAAGACCTTTAAATGCCCATTTAGAAATAGAACCAAAACCAATACCCTTTAGTTTTTCAATTTTTTCTTTAATTGCTTCTCGAAAATCGTTAAATTTTGTAACTAGTTTTCCTAATGCACCACTAACCATGTCTGATGCAGCTTTAAGTTTATCTAATACCCAAGTTCCTACGGAAGACATTATTTTTTCTACAGTGTCAGCAGCACTTGATAAAGCGCCAAAAACAGTTTCTTGTATTTCTGAAAAGAGATTTGTTACAATATTCTTTATACCATCAAATAAACCTGATACATTTTGTAACATATTATCAACTGCTTCTTTTACACCATTAGCAACCATTGTTATTGCATTTCCTAGTTGGTCAATCATTGTACTGTATGCAGCTTGTATACTTTCAGAAACAGAATTAAATCCATCTACAACTTTTTGTGTAATATATTCAGTAACTTCTTTTAATTTAGCAACAATAGAAGCCATTAAGTTTGACATAAATTCTTTTATATTTTCAAATGCAGCCTTTGCAGATTCAATAAAGGTTGTCATTGTTTCTTTTATACCAGTAAATAGATCTTTTCCAAATAAAGTTAATCCAGTTATTATACCACCAAGCGCTGCAAAAAGAGCCAATGCAAGAGGTTTTGCTCTACTTGCATCTTCATTAAGTTTTTCACCGCTAGGTCCTAAAGGTTCTGCATCTGTTTCTTCACCATCAGATGGTGGTGGTCTTAAAGCAGCTGTGACAAGTGCAGGAAGTAATCCTACAAGATTAGTTACTGATGCATCTATTGAACTAAGTGCTTCAATAAATCCTTGAGGTTGATTTTGTTCAACTACTGGTTCTGCATCTCTTTTTTCTTCAGCCATTATACTGCAACTCCATTAAAGTATAACTTATCGACAATATTTCCTAATATAGGATCAACAGTAGGAACACTTGAAATATCTTCTTGTATTCCACTTCCTTTTCTTACAATATCAGTTCTTCCAGTTTTACTCATCATTGCATCTGCTGTTGATATTGGACTTGCAACTTCTCTTGGTGCTGATGCGGCCATTGATGCTGCTCCTAATGCTGCACCAGAAGAACCTGCTCCTGGAGATGGTACAGCTGCAGCGCTACTCATGAGAGCAGCTCCTTCACTACCTGCACCAGAACTGATCGCTTGGTTCATTGTTGGCATTGAATCTGCTGCCGCCGTATCTATTGTAGATGCTTTTTTCATTCCTTCAATATTAGCATCTTTCTCTTGTTTTTCAGCTTCTGCTATTGCTTGTTTCTTATATCTTTCTGCTGCATCTGCTGTAATACTTTCAATCTTAGCTGTAGCATCTTCAGACATTTTAGTACCACTATCAGCTAATGCTTTTGCAGCATCTTCACCCATAATGAACTTAAATGCAGGATGATTTCCAAGATCTTGTATAAAATTACCAAAACCTTTTTTGATATTCTGTAACATCATAGATGCTTTATCCATCATGTCTAAACCAAAATTCTTTAATCCTAATACACTTGCATTAAAAGAATCTTTTATTCCTTCAAATATCTTATTACCGAAATCTTTAAATCCTTCAAGGTTTTCCATGAAGTTATCACCAATACCTTGAAACCAATCTGTTGTTGCATCCCATGCAGCAGGTATCTTTTCAGTAAAGACAGGTGTTACATATCCTTCCCATAATCCAGTAATTGATTCTTTTAGTGTGTCAAATGCTTTAATGATTGGTTGTATAGTTGCAAGTAATAGCATAAACAAACCAAACATTCCAAATCCTTTTGCAGCTTTCTTAAGAAAACCTTCTTTTTCTGGTTCTGGTTTATTTTTCTTTTTTTCATTTGCTTTTTCTGCAGCTTCTGCTTCTGAAAGTTGACGTAATTGATCAGCTTCTCCAACAGCATCTTGAATACTATCTGCTATTCTTTTTAAATTATTATCAATAGATTGAAGTATTCCTATAGCATCTTTTGAGACTGGTGTTGCATCAGCGCCACCTTCTGCAACTGGCATTGCATCTTCTGGAAAGAGATCCATCTGTCCTTCAGGAAACATCTCCATTTGTTCTGTTGGTGCCATAAGATCTCCTGCTGGTGTATCTGAAAAATCATCGGCGAGGGATTGTTCTTGTTTTTTATCTTCTTCAGCTCTAAGTCTTCGTACTTTTCTATAATTACTATATCGTTTTGCTACAGCTCTTGATACTTTTGTAATTTTTTTAGATGTCATCTTTGCAACATTTTTAGATACTTTTGCAGTTTTTATTAATCCTTTTTGTCCTTTTATTATTCCTTTTTTTGCGGCTCTTTTAGTAACTTTAGCAGCTCTTTTTGCCTTTAAAGCACCTTTTGTAATATTTTTTCCAATATTCTTTGCAGCTTTCTTTAATACTTTTTTAGAAGCAACTTTCATTGCAACTCTACCTGCACGCTTTGCAGCACCTACAACTATTTTTTGTCCAACTTTTGCTACACCTAAGGCTACTAAAGGTAATGGCATCTTTATCTCCTATTTTTTCTTATATGCCTGTTCTTTTCTTTCTTTATCTTCTTTCAAAAACTGCATAAGCATATCAACATAGATATCACGTTCAAACGGAAATAAGTTTTCTATCTCCGCTATAGAATATTTATGATGCTGAGCCAAAGAAAATATCAAACTATAGTAATTACTTAAGCTTGTGTGACTCAGCCCAACATAAAAAAATCTTTCACCGAGTTCAAGACAATCGTTCTGTCATGATCCAATGAGTTCTTATACTTAATCTCATGATGCAATTTAGGCATTGTATCAAAAAACTTCTGTATCTTCTCAAATGTATTATGATCCAACTGATCAAGCCACTCTCTGAGCTCTTCTGGGGACGACTCTGAGGCTGGATAGACGTTATCTTTATCATATATTGTATCAATACAATTAAGTGCTACTTCAGTGAACAGTTCGTCTACAGATGTTATTCCTGAGATCTTTTCTGCTGTCTTCATGTCTGGATACTTCATTGATATGCCAATATCATCTGTAACTTGTACCGTTTTACTATGACTGTCATCATATTTCATTTCTACATCATCAAGATTTACTTCAAAATCATAAACCTTTTCATCTTCTGTATCTCTAAACTTTAATTTAACGACATTTGTTACTGACTTTGATCTTAATTTTAAAAACATATATTCAATATCAAATGTTGTAAGTTTATCAACATCGATTGTATCATGACAGCAGTTTGTAATAATCTGTTTTAGTGCAGTAAGAATGTCCTTCTCATCACCTTCATTAGCCAATAAAAGAATCTTCTCTTCTTTTACTAGAAAGGGACGAAAAGTTTTAATCTCTTCTGTTGATGGAATTTTGATACTCAAAATAGGAGTATCGATTTTAGGTAATGCCATTATAACCTCCAAAAAAATTTAATAATATTAACCGCCAAAAATTGAACCAGTGATAATCTTTGCATTGTTAACGACATTGATAACATCTGCAACATTTCTAGGTTTTCTCATACCTCGGAGTATCTTCACTGCAGATACACCTTTCAGAATCTTTTGTGCTATTGATAATGTTGGATTTCCACTATCTTCTATCTGTGCAAATTCTAAATCATTTGTTGTCCATTGTGTATATGTAAAGTTGACTGGTAATCTCATAATTTGATCACTATCATTCCAGTTCATCTGTGCTTCTTGTAATAAAAATGGATATGCATTAAAGAACTTATACGTTATAAGTTTATTTTCTGCTTCATCAAACACAATAACTTCCATTGTACATTCATATTCTTCTTTATATGAAAGTTGAAAAGAATTTAATTGATCTCTACCACCAAAATCTACAATCTTCTTCATCCATGTATGAAATAATCGTAGTATCTCTCCTCTACCATCAAGTAAGAAGTTAAATGTTGTATCTTGGAATATTGCAGAATGAGGCATCTTTTCAACCTCACCATATCCATGTCTTCTAAATGTATCATCATTTGCAATAATTACACCTGGAAGAGGAACAGCTTCAGTATATAATACTAAGTCTCTTGCTCTAATTCCTGTTCTTGTTTGTCCTTCAGGATTATTTGGTATACCATTAAAAAGAAATGGTGGTAATGTAATTCTACATAGGAATAAGGTTGGTCGCATAAGACCAGTATTACCAAGAACATTTGCTCTAAACTTAGAGACATCAAAACCATCACCTTGTGGTCTTGGTAATTGAGAATTATTTACAATTCCTCCGATTCGACTTAACTTTGCTAGTACGTTATCTATAAATGCCATTTATTTTCTTCCGTAAATTTGTTTTCTACTTTCTCTAAATACTGTTTGTTTCTTCGCCTTCACAAATCTTTCAGATGGTAGAAATAAAGCTATATCCCAAAACTTAGGATCAACTTCAATAAACCGAGATCTTACATGCTTTACTAAATATTGCTTAACACAAGGTTTAAAAAACTTAAATCTTGCACTTGCTTCTAAAATATTATATCTTATCTTAATTTTAGTAGTCTCATCATATTTATTATTATTTGTCAGGTCATAAAATGCATCCATCAGTCTTGCTCTTAATAATGGTGAGATGTAATGCATATTCAATCCATAAAATCCTCCCTGTGTCATTCTAAATGGAAAGATTAATGGAAACCTATCATAGTATGGTAATTCTTTTTTGCCTTTTGGATCATAGAAATACATATACATTCTTCCTAA
>Ga0181577_10000508_pt1 | contig 31530 bp, 33 predicted proteins | sample 101ome_21_FD_132468 | JGI IMG/M metagenome (GOLD analysis project Ga0181577, IMG submission 132468) | Coastal salt marsh microbial communities from the Groves Creek Marsh, Skidaway Island, Georgia - 101413BT metaG (megahit assembly) | ecosystem: Environmental > Aquatic > Marine > Intertidal...
ATAAAGCATTCAGTTTCAAAAAGCGAGAGGCAATGACATTTTGATGTTCATAGGTGGGTTGCGGCAATTGCAACCCTGCGTGTTTAGATGAAATTGATCTGTCGCAATGCCGGTTTTGGAGGCTTAGGCTAGGTTTGTGATGCTGCCTTCACGGCGGGGCGAGAAGAGGCGCAAGAATACGTCACTGAATTGACTATGCGAACAGGCTTGGAGCCAAGGCAGGTCGCGTTGGTTGCGGGCGCGGTGCGGTCAGGTAAGTACGATTATTTTGCATCGATGGTGTTGCGGCACGTCGTTTTGAAAGATCGACCGAGCGTTCCCGCCGATGAAACACATGAGTTCACGGAGTGGGACCAGTTGCGGGCGGCAATTGACCTATTCGTCGCGGGTTAACACCTTAGCGGATTATGATTTCGTCCGTGCGGATGAGCCCCAAAACGTCACGCGCTTGCTGATCCAGAAGATCGAGATCCAAATACTTATCTGAGAGACGCAAGGTGAGGTTTTCCATTTCGGCAACCTCCGACTGAAGCTTTGATAGCTCGTCTTGCAGGTCTGTCTCCTCTGCGCTGACCTCAAGATGACGCAGCACGCCGAAATCACCCTGAATGGCCGAGTAGATGAAATAGAGGCCCAAGCAAAATGCTCCTGTAAAATACAGGGCCGCACCAAAGCCGTTCTTACCGAAAACACTCATCTCTCTGCCTCACTGGGCCTCTTCGTGCCCTATGAGACAGAGAATCGCACATTAGCGCGGACTTGTGAATCCCCTAAACGTATAGAGAAGCTATTTGTTTCAGGCGCGGCCGCGATAGATGTCGACCAGTTTGCCGAGCATATCCAGTGCGTCCTCGCGGGTCCGCTGGAACGAGTTGCGTCCGATGATAGAACCGTTGCCGCCGCCGTCACGGATCGCGCGCGCATCGTCATAAACGCTATCTGTGCCTTTTTTGGCCCCACCAGAGAACACGACGATGCGGCGACCGCCGAACGAGGACTCCATGCAATGACGCACCCGTGCAGCTTGGGTGGCGATGTCGATGTTCTGGGCTTCGTAAACCTTTTTCGCTTCGCCAAGTTCGAGGTGATCGGTCGACAATTTGATCTTGATGATATGTGCGCCGAGGAGGGCGGCGATCTGGGCGGCATAGGCGGCGATGTCGATTGCGGTTTCGCCATCTTTGGAAATCGCCTCACCACGCGGGTAGGACCAGATCACGGTAGCGACGCCTTTGGCGGCGGCTTCCTTGCGCATCTCGACGATCTCTTCGAACATATCGAGGGCCATGTCAGAACCCGGATAGATCGTGAAGCCGATGGCGGCACAGCCGAGGCGCAGCGCGTCATCGACGCTTGCAGTCACCGCTTGGTTTTTGCCAGCTGTATCCGACATGAGCGAATTGGCTGAGTTCGCTTTCAAAATGGTTGGGATTTGGCCTGCGAAGGTATCTGCGCCCGCTTCTATCATTCCAAGCGGGGCGGCGTAGGCATTCAGCCCTGCGTCGATTGCCAATTGGTAATGGTAATGCGGATCATAGCCTGCTGCGTTCGGCGCGAAGCTGCGGGCAGGGCCATGCTCGAACCCTTGATCCACGGGGAGGATGATCATTTTGCCGGTGCCGCCAAGCTTGCCGTTCATCAGCATGCGCGCAAGGTTTGCTTTCACGCCGGGTGTTTCGCCTTCGTAGTTAGCGAGAATTTTCTGAACGATGCGGGTGGTTTTCATGGCGTGCTCCTCGAGTCGCGGGGGTGTTTCGTCCCGCATATGACGAGGAGGGCAATGGCGCAAATGTGTTAGCGCCAACGACCCTTATGTTAGCGCAACCGGCGCGATAACCACAGCACCGGAGCTTGTTTTATCAACATTTTCAGTTGCTTTGGAGTGCTGCAACCCCAGGCAAGGTTTTGCCTTCCATCCATTCGAGGAAGGCGCCGCCAGCGGTGGAGATGTAAGTGAAATCTGACGCGACACCGGCTTGGTTCAGAGCGGCCACGGTATCGCCTCCACCTGCGACGGAGATCAGCGCACCTTTGACCGATTGCGCGGCCGCAAATTTGGCGGCGGCATTAGTGGCGGCATCGAACGGGTTCAGTTCAAATGCGCCAAGAGGCCCATTCCAAATGAGCGTGCGGGCCGATGCAATGACTTGCGTGATGTAGGCCACGGTATCTGGCCCTGCGTCGAGGATCATTGAGTCGCTGGGGCAGGCGGTTGCAGCGACGATCTCATGGTCGGCGTTGGCTTTGAACTCACGGGCAACCACGACATCGCGCGGGATAATGATCTCGCATCCGGCCGCGTTGGCTTTTTTCAGGATCTCAAGCGCGGTTTCCGCCAAATCGTGTTCGCAGAGCGATTTGCCAACATCGATGCCCTGCGCGGCAAGGAATGTGTTTGCCATGCCGCCACCAATTACCAGATGGTCCACCTTGCCGACGAGGTTGCCCAGAAGATCAAGTTTCGTTGAAACTTTTGCACCGCCGACCACGGCCACGACGGGCCGCTGCGGGGTGCCGAGGGCGTTTTCGAGAGCAGCGAGCTCTTCTGCCATCAGGCGGCCTGCGCAGTTTGGAAGGAGGCGTGCGACACCTTCGGTAGATGCATGGGCACGGTGCGCGGCTGAGAAAGCGTCATTGACAAAGACATCTCCCAGCGAGGCCAGAAACCCTGCCATTTGCGGATCGTTCTGCTCTTCCATCGCGGTGAAGCGGGTGTTTTCGATCAACACGACAGAATCTAGGGGCAGAGCGTCGATCATTTCGCGGCTTGGGCGTTCGATGAAGGTGACTTCGCGGCCGAGCGCGGCTTCAACCGCTGGCAATGTGACCCGCAGGCTCATCTCGGGTACGACCTGCCCCTTGGGACGGCCGAAGTGGGCCAGCATGATTGGTGTGCCGCCCTTTGCGAGAATGTCTTTAAGCGTCGGAATGATGCGTTCGATCCGCGTGGCGTCCGTTACGCGGCGATCCTCTACCGGAACGTTGATATCGACCCGGACAAGCACCCTTTTGCCGTTAAGATCGAGGTCATCGAGGGTCTTCCAGCTCATGGTCATGCTCCGTGTAGGTGAATTGACGCTTAGGTGCGGGATTATCGACGTAAGGTCAACATCTCGTGGCTTGCATTTCGGGTTTCGCAAATTAAGAAAGGGGTCTCATTCCCAAGGAGGAAACGCACAGTGGCCGAAATCAAAGATCCAGAGAACACCGTTATTATCGAGCTGAAAGATGGCAAAGTGGTCATCGAACTTCTGCCAGATGTGGCGCCGCATCATTGCGAGCGGATGAAAGAGCTTGCGCGCAGCGGGCAATATGACAACGTGTGCTTCCACCGCGTGATCGACGGGTTCATGGCCCAGTCTGGCGACGTGGCTAATGGGAATATGGAAAGCGGTTTTGACCTGCGCCGTGCGGGAACGGGCGGGTCTGATCTTCCTGATCTTCGGGCAGAGTTTTCGAAGCTGCCGCATGACCGTGGCACCTTGGGCGCAGCCCGTTCCGCGAACCCCAATTCGGCGAATTCGCAGTTTTTCATCAATTTCAAGGACAATCACTTCTTGAATGGTCAGTACACCGTATATGGCCGCGTGATCTCCGGCATGGAATTCGTCGATAATATCAAGCGTGGTGAGCCGCCTGCAGAGCCTGATCGGATGATCAGCGTCAAGGTTGCCGCTGATGCGTAGCGCGTTCTTGGCGCCGCTGCTTCTCGCGGCTGCACCCGCTTTCGCGAGCGGGTTGGAAATCCGCGTTGCTGGTGAGGCGAATGGCGTGATTAGGATCGACTTGTTTGAAGATGTTGCGCCTTTGCATGTTGAACAGATCACGACGCTGGCCTCTGAGGGGGCATATGATGGCGTGGTGTTCCATCGTGTGATCGAGGGCTTCATGGCCCAGACTGGCGATGTTGAATTCGGTCGTATCGGTCAGGACCTGTCCATGGCGGGGCGCGGAGGATCAGCGTTGGACGATCTGCCGGCCGAGTTTTCGGGTCTCCCCTACGAACGTGGGACCGTCGGCATGGCGCGGTCGCAGTCACCTAACAGCGCGAACAGCCAGTTCTTCATCATGTTTGCGCCTGCACCGCATCTGAATGGTGGCTATACAGTGGTTGGTGAGGTTACCGAGGGCATGGAAATCGTCGATGCGATCAAGCGCGGCGCCGGGTCAAATGGTTCGGTTATCGGCAGACCAGACGTCATGGAGACGGTTACAGTTACCGAATAAGCTTTCACGCGCGCTCACGTCTCAGAGAGCGTGGATAGAAAGTGGACCCAGGTGAGGCACCCTTCGCCACGGGGGGTGCCTTATGCGTTATATAATCGGTTTTTTTTGCTATTGCGCTGTTTGGCAACGTAGCTGCTGCTGAACCACGGTTCTGGTTTCATGAGTGGCCAAATACAGATTTCGCGATAAGTGCTGTTGAGAGTTGGGTTGAAATCCGCTCCGGAGGGCCGCCGAAAGACGGAATTCCTGCACTCCTTTCTGTAGAGTTAGGCCCTGCCGCGCAGGAGCGTAGTTTGTCGCCGCGCGAACCTGTCATTACAGTCGAACTGGAGGGTCAAGCCCCACGGGGGTATCCGGTGCGTTATTTGATGTGGCATGAGATCGCCAATGATACGATTGGCGATGTGCCAGTTGCGGTGACGTTCTGCCCGCTCTGCAATTCCGGAATTACTTTTGACCGGCGCACCGATGCAGGCGTTCTGAGTTTCGGAGTGTCAGGCAAGCTGCGTAATTCCGATATGATTATGTATGACCACCAAACCGAAAGTTGGTGGCAGCAGGCCATCGGCGAAGGGATCGTTGGTGAACTGACCGGCATGGAGTTGCAATCTTTACCGAGCTGGATGGAGAGCTGGGAAGTTTTCGCGTCTCGTAATCCGGAAGGGTTGATGATGCAGCAGCCGGAGGGGCATCTGCGCAACTATGGCGAGAACCCTTATGTGCGGTATGACAGTTCGGTGCGACCGTTCCTCTATAATGGTGAAGTTCCGCCGCATGATATTCCAGCAATGGCGCGGGTCGTGCGGGTAGGAGAGCGGGCATGGCCGCTCATGCGGCTCTCGGAAGAGCGGGAAATTCGAGAGGAAGGCGACGTGCTCACATGGGAGATGGGCCAAGCCTCGGCGCTGGATACCCGTGCGATTGGTGAGGGTCGTGAGGTGGGCAATGTGAGGGTGAAGGATGGCGCAGGAAACGATCTGGCGCATGACATTCTCTTCGCCTTCGCTTTTCACGCTTTTTGGCCGGACGGGAAATGGATGATCGACGGCGGTAATCGTGATTGACAATCGGTTGTGGCGGCAGTCTTGTCGCCTCGATGAGCCGTAAGACAGAAATAGACCTCTTTGGTGCAACAGCGCTGACTGGATTCGCCATTTTGCTGGCATTCAATCAGGTTGCTATCAAAGTCACCAATGGCGGCATCCAGCCAGTATTCTTTGCGGCCCTCCGTTCGTTTGGCGCCTTGTTCTGCCTCTTGCTCTGGCTCCGTTGGCGTGGGGTGAGCCTGCATTTTCCCAAGGAAACACTGCTACCCGGCGTGGTGACAGGTGTATTCTTTGCGCTGGAGTTTTTCTTTCTTTTCATTGCCTTGGATTACACAACCGTGGCGCGGTCTGGGATTATCTTTTATTCGATGCCGGTCTGGCTTGCGCTGGCGGGGCATTTCTTTCTGGCAGACGACCGGCTGACGCCTGCAAAGCTGATCGGATTGATCGTGGCCTTGTGTGGGGTTGCGTGGGCGCTTTTCGGGCGCGACCCCGAAACCGGCGGGAGCATTTGGGGTGATCTTGCTGCGCTGATAGCAGCCTTTGGCTGGGCTGGTTTGACCTTGGTGACGAAAGGCTCTGCGTTGAACAAGGTGCGCCCTGAATTGCAGCTCTTGGTTCAGCTGGCCGTCTCAGGGCCGCTTCTACTTTTACTGTCCTTCTTCATGGGCGATCTCATCCGCGATTTGGGGCCGATCCATTTGGCAGGGCTGGCGTTCCAGATCATTGTGGTGGTGGCGGCGGGCTATGTTTTCTGGCTTTGGTTGCTGTCGATCTATCCGGCGTCGAGCGTGGCATCGTTCAGCTTTTTGTCGCCGGTCTTCAGCGTGATCATGGGCTGGGGGCTTTTGGGTGAGGCGCTGTCGCGGGACATCCTCTTTGCGTTGGTTCTTGTCGCGATCGGGATCTTCTTGGTGAACCGCCCGCGCAAGAAGATCTATGTGCCGCAGAACGTTTGAGTGACCCTTTCTTCACGGAGAGGAATAGCGGCGAAGGGGCGGGTTGCGTCGGTCAGTTGTGAAAAAGGGGCTGTTACAGCAGCGAGCATGTTTCTGAACGGTTCGAAATCGCCCGCGACACCTGATTGGATAATCTGTTCGAGCAGATGATTGCGTGGGATGAGCTGCGGATTTTTCCCCTGCATTACGGTTTCATCAGGTCTAAGGGCGCGCCAACGGGCCTTCCAATCCTCATAGCTGGCATGTCGATCCAATGGAGCAACGCTTGCGTCGGTTGAAAGCGCGGCAAAGGTCTGAGTGAAATCGGCTTCGGAGTCTGCCATCAAGGTGAGAAGCTCATTAGAGAGCTGCTCGGTGGCGTCGTCTGCGGCGGAGAAACCCAACTTCGCGGCAAAGATCTTGCGGCGTTCTGCATCGTAGATGTCGCCAAAGCCATTGATAATCCGCGTAAATTCCTCGACGGCGGCATCCTGATTATCTTCCAGCGGTATGAGGGCCGTGGCTAATTGGGCGAGGTTCCAAACCCCTATGCGCGGTTGATTGCCGTACGCATAGCGGCCTTGACGGTCAATCGAAGAGAAGACCTTCGCGACATTGTACTCGTCGAGAAAAGCGCAAGGGCCAAAATCGATTGTCTCACCCGACACGGTCATGTTGTCGGTGTTCATGACGCCGTGAACAAATCCCACACCGATCCATTTGGCGATCAGCTTGGCTTGGCGCTCGACGATCATGCGCAGGAGATCCGCGACAGTGCCTGCCGATGGATAATGGCGTGCGGTTACATGGTCAGTTAGCGCTTGCAGGGCTTCTCTGTCTTGGCGCGCTGCAAAATACTGGAAGGTACCGACCCGGATATGGCTGGACGCGACGCGCGTGAGAATGGCCCCGGGCAATATGGCATCCCTATAGACCGGATCGCCTGTCGTCACAGCTGCCAAAGCGCGGGTTGTGGGAATGCCGAGTGCATGCATCGCTTCGCTGACGATGTACTCGCGCAGTACCGGCCCGAGCCATGCTCTCCCGTCTCCGGAGCGCGAAAACGGGGTGCGGCCACTGCCCTTGAGCTGGATATCGAAGCGCTGGCCGTCCGGCGCGACGACTTCACCCAGAAGCACAGCGCGCCCGTCGCCAAGTTGAGGGTTCCAATTTCCAAACTGGTGGCCGGCATAGGCTTGGGCCAATGGCGGATGGGTTCCATCGACCTGATTGCCCGAAAGGCACGCCAAGCCATCGGGGCTTTGGAGTGTTTCTTTATCGAGCCCGAGGCGCTCTGCTAGTGGGCCGTTAAACTGGATAAAAGCCGGTTTCGAAACCGGCGTCGGCGCGACGAAGGCAAACATCTGCTCCGGCAGGCGGGCGTAGCTTGTATCGAATGGAAGGGGCAATATCATAAAGCAGAAATGGGGTCATGAGCCGCGTTTTCTAGAGCAAATCAGAAAGAATGCGGGTCTGATCCTCAATTTTCCAGCCAAGCTTTTCGCAAAACCGACGCGCGCGGACGTCTTGGATATTGACCCGCGCATGAAATGCTTTCAGCCCTGCTTTCGTGAGGCTGACGGCAATCGCATTGGTTACTTCCTTGGCAATGCCGCGATTGCGCACCGAGGGGCGAATGAAAATCTCGTCAAGCCACGCTTCGCGGCCGCCGAGCGAACGGCTCCAGCCAAAGGTCACGAGCACATAGCCAAGCGGCGAGCGGCGCGGGCCGATGAGCCAGATTGCCCCATGCGGTTGACCTTCCAAGAGCGGCTGGACGGATTCTGCGAGCTGCGCGTTGTCAGTGGAATTCCGGCGCTCTTCGTCATGACGTTGCAGGAGCGGTAGTAGGGCGTCGATATCCGCGGTGGTGGCTAGGGTGATTGCTGTGCTCAAAGCCGTCCTATCCTTTCAACGAGGAGATCATAAAATCCATCTGCATCCAGATCCCCGATGAACAGCGTGTTTTCGGGTTTGCCGGTAACGCGCCACCAATCTGCAACAGTCATTCCCCGGGTCAAAGGCGAATTGGTTTCAATCTCGACGTTGATATTTCTGCCTGAGAATAACTCGGGTCGGAGCAGATAGGCGATGACACAGGGGTCATGCAGCGGAGCGCCTTCGGAGCCATATTTCTCCATATCGAAACGTTCAAAAAAGTCGGTCCACGCGGCAACCATGTCGCCAGCCTTGGTCCCAAGTGAACGGAAGCGATCGATGCGGGCACGCGTTGTCAGCGCCTTATGCGTAACGTCGAGTGGCATAACGGTAATCGGGCGACCGCATGCGAAAACTACTGCCGCGGCTTCCGGATCGACATAGATGTTAAATTCGGCTGCTGGCGTGATATTGCCTACCTCGAAATAGGCACCACCCATCAAGACGATTTCTTGTACGCGCGGAACGATGTCCGGTGCCTTGCGGAAGGCCATTGCGATATTTGTCAGCGGCCCGAGGGGGCAGAGTGTTACCGTGCCTGACTTTTCATTGCGTAATGTGTCGATAATGAAGTCAACAGCATGCTGTTGCTGTAAAGGCATCGCGGGTTCATCGAGTTTTGGTCCGTCCAACCCGGTTTTACCGTGGACATGCTCTGCCGTCACAAGCGGTTGCATCATCGGTGCCTCGCAACCCGCAAAAACGCGCGTTTCAGGCTTTCCGGCGAGCTCGCAAATAATCCGCGCATTTTTCTGAGTGAGCGCGAGAGGTACATTTCCTGCCACGGCTGTTACGCCGAGAACGTCAATCTCCTCTGGGCTTGCGAGCGCAAGGAGAATGGCTACGGCATCGTCCTGTCCGGGATCGGTGTCGATAATGATTTTGCGGGGGGTCATGACTCGCTCCGTTTGGTTGGGGCGAGAGTGCTGGACTGGCGCGTCGGACGCAAGGGCGCGATCGCTAGATCCTGTCGTGTTGGCGCAGTTCCGCGTGCAGTTTGGGCGTCAGCGGATGGTTCATTTCCAAGCCGAAGATGTAGGCATGGGTCAAGTAGAAGCAGGACGCATCAACGGAATTAGCTGTGCGTCCTGCCTCGGCATATAATTCGACCAAGGCATGCCGATCATCGCGCGCATGCGCGTCCAGCAGGCGTTCGTCGAGATCACTCATGCGGATTGCCGGTGCTCTTCAAATTTGCCTGCGACCCAGTCATGGAAACAATGCGTCGGCCCGTCCATCGCAGGGCTGAACCGCCCGCCATCGAAATGCGGCGCAAGGCGGCCTTTCTGCATTCCCTCAACGACAAAAACATCCTCTTCGAAAACGGTTTTCCAAAGGGCTGCGTTCTTGGCGCGCATGCCTTCGTCAGTGTTCGGTTGCGAATAATAGAGGTGGATATGTTCTACGGTTCTGTCCTGCGCTTTGGGCTCAAGGATGATTGCGAATGCGTGATCGCGCTGCACGCCGAGAAGCACGTTGGGATACACAGCGACATATTCTGCGCCTTCATCCCATTTCTCAGAAAGGTTCGGGAAATCAGGGAACACTTCTTCGTTCACGCCGCGTAACTGGCGGTAAACAAGCGTGCCTTGACCGGAATACTGACCTTTCGCCTCGATGTGATAGTGGTCTTCAAGGCGGGAATAGCTGTTCAAACCGGGATGTACCCAAGGAAGGTGATAGCTTTCGCAGTAGTTTTCGACCGCTAGTTTCCAATTCGTTTGAACATCTAGGTGGAAGAAGCTGTCTGCGCCGCCATGATAGAGCGGTTGTTCATGTTCCGACCAACGGGCGATGAGATCGGCATGGACCTCTTCAAATGGTGCGGCATTGCCATCAACATTGATGAAAACGACATCTCGCCAGATATGACTGCGCACCTCAATCAGGCCCAGATCTTCTTTGACGATTGCTTCGTGTTTATTCTGACCCGGTCCTCCAACATGGGGCGTCGAGACGAGACGACCATCCGTGCTATAGCACCACGAGTGGTAGGGGCAGCGGATGGCGCCTTCGATCTTTCGTGGCTCCTGAACAAGGATCATACCGCGGTGGCGGCAAATGTTTTGGAAGACGCGAACTTCACCGCTGCGGTCGCGCACGAGCAGAAGTGGCATGCCCAGGAATTCGATCGGCTTCGCATCGCCATTTTCGGGCACATCGGCGGCGACGGCGAGGCCGGCCCAAGAGGCAAAGAGAACAGCCTTTTTCTCCTCCTCCCAAACGGTCGGGTCGACATAATATGCGTTTGGCAGTCCTTGCGCGGTATCAACGCTGCGGCGAACCGCTGACAGATCGCTATCAGGAATATCTTTTGCCATCGAAGCCTCCGGAAATTGAGTCTCTCTCAACTATCACGGAGGGTGCGCGTTCTATATTCCAGTCGCGACCTGCACTTTCATTACCGCGACCTGTCGTTTGGCTTATTCGGTGCCCCGCGAAAGGGCCGCGACGCCGGTGCGGGCTGTCTCAACGAGGCCAAGTGGCCGCATGAGTTCCGCGAATGCGTCGATTTTGTCTGAGGGGCCTGTGATTTCGAATACGAAGCTCTCAAGCGTTGAATCGACAACATTTGCGCGGAAAATTTCTGCAAGCCTGAGGGCTTCAATACGCGCGTCGCCGGTGCCGGCAACTTTCAGCAAGGCAAGCTCACGCTCGACTGCTGGGCCTTCTGCGGTGAGATCTTGAACATCGTGCACAGGAACAATACGGCCGAGTTGCGCATGAATTTGCGCGATCACTTGCGGTGTTCCGGTGGTCACGATTGTGATGCGGCTGAGGTGGCCTGCGTGATCCACCTCGGCAACGGTCAGGCTTTCGATGTTGTAGCCACGCCCGGAAAAGAGGCCAATGACACGCGCGAGCACGCCAGGCTCGTTTTCGACCAGGACCGCGAGTGCATGGCGCTCTACTTCTCCGCTAAAATTGGGGCGAAGATTATAGGCTGAATGGCTCGTGGAGCCTTTTTTGATACGGAGTGCGGACATCTTATCTGCCTTATCTAGTCAACTCTTTGGAGGAAGGGCGCGCGGGTTAGACCAACACCGCGCCTCCAGCCTGAATAGCGCCTTCTGTGGACGCATCGCCCAACAGCATTTCATTATGCGGCTTGCCCGATGGGATCATTGGGAAGCAATTTTCATGTTTTTCGACGAGGCAGTCGAACAGTACCGGGCCGTCATAGTCCAACATTTCCATGATCGCGTCATCGAGGTCTTTGGGATCTTTGCACAGGATACCCTTCGCTCCGAATGCTTCCGCCAGTTTGGTGAAATCGGGCAGAGCTTCCGACCATGATTGCGAATAGCGCTCGCCGTGCAGCAGTTGCTGCCACTGACGTACCATGCCCAATCGTTCGTTGTTCAGGATGAACTGTTTGACCGGCAGGCGGTACTGCACAGCGGTGCCCAGCTCTTGCATATTCATCAGCCATGATGCTTCGCCGGCGACGTTGATCACCAATGCGTCGGGATGGGCCAGTTGCACACCGATGGACGCGGGGAAGCCGTAGCCCATCGTCCCGAGGCCGCCGGAGGTCATCCAGCGGTTCGGGTCTTCAAAGCCAAGATATTGAGCCGCCCACATCTGGTGCTGACCCACCTCTGTGGTGATGTAACGATCATGTCCTTTGGTCAGTGCTTCTAGCCGTTGCAGCGCGTATTGCGGCTTAATGACCGTGTCCGAGTTGCGATAGTTCAGGCATTCGACTGCCTTCCATTCGTTGATTTTCGCCCACCATTTCGCGAGGTTTTCTTTGTCGGTGACGCGCCCGCGCGATTTCCAAACCTTTAACAAGTCCTCGAGCACATGAGCGACGTCGCCGAGGATCGGGATGTCCACATGGATGACCTTGTTGATCGACGATGCGTCGATGTCGATATGCGCTTTTTTGGATTTCGGCGAGAATTCAGAAATCAGGCCGGTGATACGGTCGTCAAATCGCGCTCCGATGTTGATCATCAGATCGCAGTCATGCATCGCCATATTGGCTTCATACAGCCCATGCATGCCCAACATGCCGAGCCATTTCTCACCAGAGGCGGGGTAGGCACCCAAGCCCATCAGGGTCGAGGTGATCGGGAAGCCTGTTGCGTCAACGAGTTCGCGCAGCAGTTGGCTCGCTGCATCCCCGGAATTGATGACGCCGCCACCCGTGTAGAATATCGGGCGCTTCGCCTTTTCCATTGCCTTGGCCAGCTCGGTGATGGCGTCGATATCGCCCTTCAGCTGTGGTTGATAATGGCTCTTGGTTTTGGTCTTTTCGGTGTAGGTGCCGGTTGCGAACTGAACGTCCTTGGGGATGTCAACAAGAACAGGACCCGGCCGCCCCGACGTGGCCACATGGAACGCCTCATGAATGACCTTGGGCAGGTAATCAGTTTCTTTTACGAGCCAGTTATGCTTTGTGCAAGGGCGGGTGATACCAACGGTGTCGGCCTCTTGGAACGCATCCGAGCCGATCATGAACGTGGGAACCTGACCAGTAAGAACGACGATCGGGATCGAGTCGAGGAGCGCATCCGTCAGGCCGGTGACTGCATTCGTCGCCCCCGGACCGGAAGTAACCAATGCAACGCCTGGCTTGCCGGTCGAGCGGGCATAACCTTCGGCCGCGTGAATGGCGCCTTGTTCATGGCGCACCAATACATGCTTGATGTCATTTTGCTGAAAGATCTCGTCGTAGATAGGTAGGACAGCACCGCCGGGGTATCCGAATACCGTGTCCACACCCTGATCTTTCAGGGCTTGAACTACCATTTTCGCTCCGGTCATCTGACGTGTCATCACTCTTTTCCTTATCTTGACGTCGTCTTTACTAACAAAAAAGCCCTCGGCGGTTGTCCGAGGGCGCATGGGGTTCCGAATGGAATCCCGTTACCGGCCCATGCGCCATTTTCCCACTACTAGGAGTACGTCTATCATCCTCGAAAGCCTTCAGTTTGTCGCGAAAACTTATGCATGTGCAGCGAGGAGCGTCAACACGACTTTTGGAGAAAATGTCGTGAACTGAGCTTTTTTTGGAATTTTCTTTCTGAGGTTGCGATCTAACGTCGCGCTGGTTGCGCGCCAGGCAAAGAGATCTTGGCAACTTGTTCAGCGATGGGGTCCACATTCAGGGGGTGCACGCTGCTGTGATAAGCTTCAGGATCACCAAGCAGCTGCCATGCACTGCCAAAATACACTTCCACTGCGTTGAACTTGGCCTTGTAATTCATCTTGCTGCTGCCCGGGACCCAGTACCCAAGGTACACATAGGGCAGGCCTATCTCAGCTGCCAGGGCGATGTGATCCAGGATGATGTAGCTACCAAGGCTGTTCTTGGCGAGGGTTGGATCGAAGAACGAATAGACAAGCGAAAGTCCGTCTTCGAGTATGTCTGTCAAGCAAACCGCTGCAAGTTCTTCGTCACCATCATCAGTGGTCTTCGCATATTCAATGACGCGCGAACGGATCGGGGTTTCTTCAATCATTGCGGCGAACTCGAAAAGATCCATGTCCGCCATGCCGCCTTCAGCATGTCGGTCATCGAGGTAACGCCGGAAGAGGTCGTATTGCTCTTCTGTCGCCCAAGGAGAGCGGCTCTGCCGTCTGAGATCCTTGTTCATTTTCAGAATGCGCTTTTGGCTCTTGCTCGGGGTAAAATCCGCAACGCGAATGCGTGCTGAAAGGCACGCCGAGCAATCGGGGCAAGAAGGCCGATAAAGCACATTTTGCGAACGCCTAAATCCTTGCTGGGATAGCGTATCATTGAGCTGGTCTGCGCTATCTCCTTGCAGCGCGGTGAACAGCTTTCTTTCCATCCGCCCTTCGAGATAGGGGCAGGGCTGAGGAGCCGTCACATAAAACTGGGGCGCGATGGGAAGTGTATGACGCATGAAGGCTGTAACGTGGTTAACCCGAAAAAGGTTAGCATTCATGCACTATTTGGCAAGCTTCAAATCGGGATTGGCGCCCGATGCGCACCAATCCCCCTGTGATTAGAGCGGTTTCCGGATCATCGCCGTCCCGAGTATGTGGTCGGTCAGGCCTTGTTTGCGCGCTGAGATAAGCATCAATAGAACGGATACCAGTTGAAGCGGTGAAAAGAGGACCGAAACCGTGTAGCCTGCGGTGTGCAAGAGTGCGGTCTGGTTGTCGAACCGTGATCCATCCTGAGAGCGCAGTTCAATTGCAAAAATGCGCATGCCCCATGTGGAGGACGAGGCCGCCAGCGTCCACCAGCGATACAGAAATCCAGTGACAAGCATTAGAAACGGGAAGAAAAACAATCCTGTGAACGCGGTGAACGGAACGATCATTGCGCTCAAAACCGCGATCAGGATGCTGTCGACCATCCAGGCCAGCAGGCGCTTCGTTCGCACACGTTCGTAGAACTGCGGCTCGGTAAACGGGTCCGGCAGACCGGAGCAGTGTTCTTGCGCGTTCATGGTCATGTTCTCTACCTTGGTTGGTCGTGCGGCGCCCCTAAGGGCGCCCCACTGATCAGATTTCTTCAGTTGTATTTGAAGCCGGCGTTTTTCGCTCCGCCATGAATTGATCAAACTCGCGTTTGTCTTTAGCCTCTCTCAAGCGTTCCATGAATTCTTCAAAGCTTTTTTGCTCTTCTTCGAGCCGGCGCAGTGTGTCGGCTTTGTAGGAACCAAAGGCCGAATTTCCCGACGACCTCATCGCTGATGAGAAATGGCTGCGGGCACACCGTGTTCTTTGGCTGTGTGTATTGAACATGCGCTTGCTCCAAATCATGTAAGCAAGGAGAGCGAGGCCAATGGGCCAGAATACGATCAAGCCAAGGATGGTCGCACCGATCCATGCATATTTACCGCGGGCGTCGAGCCATGCCTCGGCTTGCGAAAATGGCCCCGGCCTGTGGCGCTCTCTACTTGAATGAAAATTTGTGGCCGCATCAGTCATTGTAAACTTCCTTTCGATAATGTGAATACCTTTCACATGACCGATATCGGAATTAATATCCGGCATTCAAGGGGATATGTTAAGATTTTTTACATTATGGCTTGGCAACCTGCAATGTCTTTAGCGGGCTCGATTTTTGTAAACGGCTATTGGTTCGCCCTGTCGATAAATTCTGCTGTTCCTAATGCCGGCCGGGCGTGCAAAGTTTGAAGAACGCAAAGACCTATTCATTTAGGAAGACGACAGAATGACTTTCTCTGACCGGATCAAACGGGCCCCTTACAGTTTTGATGCAGAACGCGGCGGTGAGTGCGCGGCTTTGTTTACCGATTTTGATAAGGGTATGAGGGATCTGATGTCAGGAGCGGCGGGGTGCAGCCCTTTTTTGGCGGGTTTGCTTGCTAAAGAGCGAGATTGGTTGGTGAGCCATATCGATGCGCCGGAAGCTGCGCTGGCCAGCATTTTAAAAGATGTGGTGGAGCTTTCGCCTGATGCATTGTCGACGGGCCTCAGAGTGGCAAAGCGGCGTGTTGGATTGCTCGTTGCAATGGCCGATCTTGGAGGCGTCTGGTCGCTGGAGGAAATCACACGCGCTCTGAGCGGCTTTGCGGATGCTGCAGTTGATGTGATTTTGAAATCGTTGGTGGCCGCGGACATTCGAAGGGGAAAGATTCCGGGACTTGTTGAAAAGGACGCAGCGGTCGCAGGCGGGCTCGTTGCGCTCGCCATGGGTAAGATGGGGGCAGGGGAACTCAACTACAGTTCCGACATTGATTTGATCATCTTGTTTGACGAGAGCCGCTTTGACGAGGACAGCTATCACGACGCGCGTTCCTCTTTCATTCGCATCACGCGCAAGATGACGGGGCTGCTTTCGGACCAGACCGCTGATGGCTATGTGTTCCGGACCGATCTGCGCCTGCGGCCGGATGCTTCGGTGACGCCGGTTTGCCTCTCAATGGGGGCGGCGGAATCTTATTATGAAAGCGTCGGGCGGACATGGGAACGGGCCGCCTATATCAAAGCCCGTTCCTGCGCTGGTGACATTACGGCCGGGGAGCGGTTCTTGGAGACGCTTCGGCCGTTTGTTTGGCGCAAGCATTTGGATTTTGCCGCCATTCAGGATGCGCATGATATGCGCCTGCGCATTAGGGATCACAAGGGGCTGCACGGACCGCTCAAGCTGACCGGTCATAATGTGAAATTGGGGCGTGGTGGTATTCGCGAGATCGAGTTCTTCACCCAGACCCGTCAATTAATTGCAGGTGGCCGTGATCCGAGCCTCCGGGTGCGCGACACTAAGACCGGACTTGCGCGTCTGGCAGAGGCTGGGTGGGTTCCAGAGGATACCGCGAACGCGCTGTATAAACACTATGCAGCGCACCGCGAACTTGAGCACCGATTGCAGATGATCGGCGATCAACAGACGCAAACCATGCCCACCACAGATGAAGGGATGGCACGGCTTGCCGCGTTTTGCGGCCGCGACCTCAACGGTTTTTTAAAGGACCTTGAGGAGCGGTTTGAAGAAGTTCACGAACTGACTGAAGGGTTCTTTGCGCCCGGGCAGGGGCAAGCCGAGCCTGTTGATGATTTCGGCACTGATATAACTGCGCGATGGCCGTCTTATCCTGCGCTGAGGTCCGTACGGGCAGGTGAGATATTCAAGCGGTTGCGGCCAGAAATCATGTCGCGTTTGAAAGAAGCTGCAAAACCAGACGAAGCGCTTCACCAATTTGATGCGTTTCTTTCAGGCCTGCCTGCTGGCGTGCAGTTGTTTTCACTGTTTGAGGCAAATCCCCAATTGACGCAAATGGTCGTCGATATATGCGGCACTGCACCTGCGCTTGCGCGCTACCTTTCTCGAAATGCAGGGGTTTTTGACGCGGTTATCGGCGGGTCATTTTTTGCGGAGTGGCCTTCCACGACTGAACTAACGGCATCGCTGGCGGAGGTCATGACCCTCGCTGACGATTATGAACTTAAGTTGAACGCTGCGCGCCGCTGGCTGAAGGAATGGCATTTCAGGGTCGGCGTCCATCATTTGAGAGGGTTGATAGACGCGGAGGAAGCAGGGCAGCAATACGCTGATTTGGCCGAGGCAGTTGTGTCTGGGGTATGGACCGAAGTTGTAGATGAGTTCAGCCGGAAACACGGGAAACCGCCAGGCAGGGGTGCTGTTGTAGTTGGTATGGGGTCTTTAGGGGTGCGCAGATTGAATGCTGCGTCCGATCTCGACCTAATCATGATTTATGAACCGGACGGAGCTGAGAGCTCAGACGGACGACGCCCGCTGGCGGTGCGGACCTATTATGCGCGATTGACGCAAGCTTTGGTAACCGCGCTGACCGCCCCGATGGCGGAAGGGAAGCTCTACGAAGTAGACATGCGCCTGCGACCATCAGGCCGCCAAGGGCCGGTCGCGACGGCGTTGGCCAGCTTCGAGAATTATCAAATGAACGAAGCCTGGACATGGGAGCACCTTGCATTGACACGCGCCCGCCCGATCGCGGGAGCGGTCGCGCTCATGGCCGAAGTAGAGAGAATCCGGCAAGAGGTGATCAAGGCAAAGTCGGGCACGGCAGAGATCTTGTCAGATGTGGCTGAGATGCGCCGACGGATCGCTGAAGCCAAGCCTGCCGAGGGTGGTTGGGATGCCAAGGTCGGGCCAGGCCGCCTGCAAGATGCCGAATTGATTGCGCAGACGGCAGCATTGCGCGCCGGAAGTCCTGCGCAAACGGTTTCGGATCAGATCGCGGCAGGTGTCGCCTCTGGCTGGTTTGATGCCGCAGATGCAGCAGCGTTGGAGGCAGCGCTGGGGCTTTTCTGGCGCTTGCAGGCCTCGGCGCGACTCCTGACCGGAGGGCGACTTGATCCTGAAGAACTTGGCGAAGGCGGCCGCCGCTTTATCTTGAGGGAAACCGATCATGATACGATCAACGCACTCTCAAAGGCGATGGACGAGATCAGCGCGGCGGCGGAGCAGGTGGTCAGTCGGCTGTTGCAGAACTAGGGCGAACAGAAGGCGGATGATTATGGTGCGAGACCCATCGGATCTCAGAGGGTTAATCCGGGAAGCGTATCGCATCGAGGGGATCGGTGCGTCGGAATGCCGGTCAATTTTCCTCGATTGGGCTTTGGGTGTCCCTGCTGGCGAAGACCCTAAAGAGCATGTGCGGCGGCTGCTGGGGAAATATGGTTCTGATTTTCCAGATCATCCAATGACGGAGACGCTGCGCGCTGCTTTGGATGAGATTGCGGCTCCGCGCCGCCGCGGTGGGCGGGCGCGGAGGATCAGTCCAGACAGTTAACGCGCTAGTGCGGCCGCTGCACTTGCGAGCGTTTCGATGCCTTTCCAATCTTCTGCCGCGATAAGATCTTGCGGGGAGACCCAGCTGCCACCAACGCAAAGCACATTGGACAGGGACAGGTAGTCACCTGCATTCCTTGGACTGACCCCGCCCGTGGGGCAGAAGCTGACCTGCGGAATGGGGGCGCCGATGGATTTCAGTGCGGGCGCGCCGCCGTTCGTTTCAGCGGGAAAGAACTTTTGTACCGTGTAGCCGCGCTCCAAAAGACGCATGGCTTCGGTTGCGGTCGCGCTGCCGGGGAGAAGAGGCAGGTCATTTGCTTCGCAGGCATCGAGGAGGCGGTCGGTCGCGCCGGGAGCGACGCCGAATTTGGCGCCGGCGGCTTTTGCATTTTCTACGTCTTTGGTGGTCAGAAGTGTGCCGGCCCCAACGACCCCGCCTTCAACCTTGGCCATCTCGCGGATGACATCCAGCGCGGCCGGTGTGCGCAGGGTAACTTCGAGCGCCGGAAGGCCGCCACGCACGAGAGCGGCGGCGAGTGCCTCTGCCGTCGTGGAGGAGTCAATGACCAAGACAGGGATAACGGGCGCCAGTAGGCAGATTTTCCGATTGAGCTCTGAAGCGTGTTCTGGTGTCATCACCAGCTCCTTTTCGTTTGATTAGACGACTACCGCAGCGCCGTTGGAAGATTGTCCGACAGTTTGACGGAACATCTCAAACAGTTCGCGGCCGACGCCGTTTCCATTGCCTGTCAAATCGGCGACTGCTGGTGTTCGGGTCGACATATCGACGTCGCAAACTTGCAGAGTTCCGGTTGTTGCATCCAGTTCGATGATGTCTCCATCGCGGAGATAGGCAAGCGGGCCATTATCAGCGGCCTCTGGCGAAACATGGATCGCTGCGGGAACTTTGCCTGAGGCGCCAGACATGCGCCCATCTGTAACCAATGCGACTTTTAGTCCGCGATCTTGAAGCACAGCGAGCGTCGGCGTCAGGGAATGCAGTTCAGGCATTCCGTTGGATTTTGGGCCCTGAAAACGCACCACGATGATAGTGTCTTCGGTGATTTCGTTTGCGCGGAAGGCGTCCTTAACCGCTTCCTGATCATGGAAGATGCGGGCGGGTGCCTTGATGATGTGGCGCTCCGGAGTGACCGCGGAAACCTTGATGACGCCGCGCCCGAGATTGCCGTTGAGCTGGACGAGGCCACCTTGTTTCTGGAAAGGGTCAGATGCGGGGCGCAGAATCTTGTCGTTTAGGCTGTCTGTCGGGCCGGCGACATAGGTGACTTTGCCATCGGTGAACTTCGGCTCTTGGGTGTAGAGCGCGAGGCCATCACCTGCGACGGTCTTCGTGTCGGGGTGGAGAAGACCCGCTTCAAGCAGCTGACCGATCATGTAGCCCAAGCCGCCCGCGGCGTGGAAGTGGTTCACGTCAGCAAGTCCGTTCGGATAAACCTTTGCCATCAAAGGGGTGACAGCCGAAAGATCGGAGAAATCCTGAAGATCGAGGGCAATACCGGCCGCGCGCGCCATAGCTGGGAGGTGCAGCACAAGGTTCGTTGATCCCCCCGTTGCCATCAGCCCTACCATGCCGTTGACGAAGGTGCGCTCGTCGAGGATGTCGTAGACGGGGCGATAATCATTCCCCAGCGCGGTTATGGCCAGTGCGCGTTCGGTTGCTGCGGTGGTGAGCGCGTCGCGTAAGGGCGTGTTCGGGGTGATGAAGCTCGCACCGGGCAAGTGGAGCCCCATAAACTCCATCAACATTTGGTTGGTGTTGGCAGTGCCGTAGAATGTACATGTGCCCGGCCCGTGGTAAGAGGCCATCTCGGCCTCCATCAACGTATCGCGACCAACCTCACCGACCGCAAATTGCTGGCGGACCTTGGCCTTTTGATCGTTGGGAATGCCGCTGGTCATTGGCCCTGCAGGAACGAAGACGGACGGAATATATCCAAAGGTCGCGGCAGCCATAACGAGGCCCGGGACAATCTTATCACAAACGCCGAGATAAAGAGCGGAGTCGAATGTGTTGTGCGACAGGCCTATGCCTGCCGCCATCGCGATGACGTCGCGCGAGAACAGTGACAATTCCATGCCCGTTTGCCCTTGGGTCACGCCATCGCACATGGCGGGCACGCCGCCTGCAACCTGTGCTGTCCCACCGGCGGCGCGGGCGGCTTCGCGGATCAGGGCGGGATATGTCTCATAGGGCTGATGCGCCGACAGCATTTCGTTATATGCGGTGATGATGCCGATATTCGGTGCGCGGCCTTCTGCGAGCGTGCTCTTGTCATCGCCCATTGCAGCATAGGCGTGAGCTTGGTTGCCACAGCTAAGGTGCGCGCGGCGCGGACCTTCCGCAGCGGCGGCTTTCATGCGTTCGAGATAAGCTGCGCGGGTCGCTTCGCTGCGTTCGCGGATGCGATCGGTGATGGCGTTAATGGTAGGGTGCAGTGACATATCATGCTCCTCAAACTCGAATCTTGGATGTGCCCTAACATGTTGAGTTAGCGCTAACAATGGGGGCTTGCACATATTCCCGCTCAGATTGTTCCCCCGAAATGACCACAACCTGCCAAATTCACGCCCCAGTTTGGCGCAATCTTTCAAACATGAATTCGTTTGGCTGAAGAAAACGCAGCCCGAAAGGATCGAAGAAATGGTACGCATCATCGCTCTCCTCACTTTGGCGCTTGGAATCGCTGGCTGCATGTCAACTGTCGACACAGCATCGCGTGCGACGCCGCTCGATATGCCACTCACGGCAGAGACGACGGCTTTCCAGCATTCGTATGCGGTAGAGGACGTACAGGTGTTTGTACCTGAGTCCTTGTCAGTATCTGAGGCAAACAGATTCTATCCGATCGCTGATATCGTTTGGCGCGGTGATCTCTTTGGTGATCGGCACCAGCAGGTAGAAATGCTTTTTGAGGAAGCAGCCTCCCTTGGTGCAGAAACCTTGGAAGGGGATATCCCTGTCTATGTGCAGTTGGTCGTAAATCGGTTCCATGGCGTCACAGAACGCACCCGTTATTCGGTCGGTGGTAGCTATCACATGGTCTTTGAATTGACGGTGTATAACGCCGAAACAGGCGTTGCGATTGAAGGACCGCGTATGATTGACCTAAACCTGCCCGCCCCGGGTGGCCAAGCGGCAATCGAGTTGGAACGCATGGGCCAGACCGAGAAAGTCCGTGTTGTCAGCTACCTGACCCAACAGCTTTTTGAGCAGCTTGGTGGAAACGGAACGGCGCATGCGATCATGGCGGCGAGCAGCTAACAGATTTCGCTTCCGAAATTCCGGTTTAAACTTTAGGAGGACGGCATGACGCTGTCCTCTTTGCCTATTGTCCGCCTTATGCCCAAAGCTGATGTTCGTGCCATCCGTCACGGATTTCCTTGGGTGTATTCCAACGAAGTTGTATTGGATCGCCGCACAAAGGCGCTCCCTGCCGGAACAATCGTTTTATTGCAGGATGCCGAACGGCGGGATCTGGCTGTCGCCACGATCAACCCAGCTTCGAAGATTGCTTGCCGTGTACTGGATCTCGACCTAACTGCGCAAATTAATGCGACTTGGATTGCAGACCGGATCTCGCGTGCCTTGGCGCATCGGGAGGGGATGTTCGCAGAGCCATATTACCGCCTGATCCATGCAGAAGCAGACGGTTTTCCTGGCGTGATTGTTGATCGTTTTGGTGAGGTTGCGGTGTTGCAGCCAAATGCGGCATGGGCTGATGCCATGGCGGGTGCGTTTGCGGAGGCGCTGCGCGATATTGCCGGTGTTACGACGGTTATTCTCAATGGCAGCGGGCGAGCGCGTGGTCTTGAGGGACTGGATGACCTTACGGAAATCCTCCTCGGTACAGCACCGCAGGCCCCGATTCACGTTCCGATGAACGGAGCCACTTATATGGCGGATGTCATGGGCGGGCAAAAGACGGGGTTGTTTTTTGATCAGCGTCCCAATCATGCGTTTGCGGCGAGCCTGGCAAACGGAGCGGAAGTGCTGGACGTTTTCAGCCATGTGGGCGGTTTCGGGTTGGCTTGCCTCGCGTCGGGGGCGAAATCGGCGCTTTGCGTTGACGGCTCAGAACAGGCGCTGTCATTGGCCCAAAAAGGGGCTGAGGCTTCGGGCATGGCGGAGCGCTTCGCGGTACGGCATGGGGATGCGGTTGAGGTGCTAGCGGCGCTAGCTGACGAAGGCGACAGTTTCGACGTTGTGATTTGTGATCCGCCTGCGTTTGCACCGTCCAAGAAAGCATTGGACGCGGGATTGAGGGCTTATGAGCGCATTGCGCGACTGGCCGCGCCGTTGGTGCGGGAAGGTGGCTATCTCGGCCTATGTTCCTGTTCGCATGCGGCGGACCTGACTAAATTCCGCAACGCGAGCGCGCGTGGAATTGGCAAGGTCGGTCGGCGTGGGCAGATCATCTACACCGGGTTTGCAGGCCCGGATCACCCACAATTGCCGCAGCTTGCGGAGTCCGGCTACCTGAAGTCGGTGTTTTTCCGGCTATGAAGCTGGTCCTAGATGCCTGTGTCATGTTTCCGACCGTGATGCGGGAGGTTCTTCTCGGTGCGTCGGAGGCGGGGTTCTTTGAGGCGCTTTGGTCACGGCGGATCTTGGAGGAATGGGCGCGGGCCGCAGCGCGATTGGGACCAGAAGGTGAGGCCGTCGCGCGCGGAGAAGTGGCGTTGCTGGTGGAACGATTCCCAAATGCAAGCATTTTGGTGCCTGATGGCTTCGAACGGCGGTTCTGGCTACCTGATCCGGCCGATATTCATGTGCTTGCGGCAGCGGTCTTTGCATCGTCTGATGGGATCGTGACCTTGAACCGCGCCGATTTTCCGAAGTCGATACTGGCGGAGGAAGGGCTTCAGCGGTTCGAGCCTGACGGGTTGCTCTATGGCTTTTGGTTGGAGGATGCCGCACGGATGGAAACAGTCTGTGGTAGAGTGCTGGAAAAAGCGCGTGCTCTTTCTGGCGCCGAATGGACAAGCCGGAGCCTTTTTAAAAAGGCACGGTTGCTCCGATTGGCGAAGGCGTTGAGTGCGATTTAGTCAAGCCAGCGGGCTTCGTTTTTCTCGATTGCGGCAATACGTTCGGCTGTTTTCGGATGACTGAGAAGCCAAGCTGGCGCTGCGCCGCCTGCGCCGCCCGTTAATGCCTCCAGCTTTTGAAACAATGACTTTTGCGGGGCGGTACCGATGCCCGCTTTGACAAGCAGGGCGGAGGCGTAAGCGTCCGCTTCATATTCGTCAGAACGCGAAAGGCGGGCCATCAGAAGTCTGGAGAGGCCATTGGCGATATAGACGCCAATGCCGGGGAGGAAGCGGCTCAAGACCATTGCCAGTGCGGTGCGCAGGGCGTTCTGACCGGAAAAGTCGATCATCCGCCGCCGGCTGTGACCGAGCGCAACATGGCCGAGTTCATGGGCGACGACGGACGCCAGCTCATCCGCTGTGACATCGCCGCTGCTGTATTTGCGGTAGAAGCCACGGGTGATGAAAATGCGCCCGTCTGGTGCCGCGAGGCCGTTGACGGGGTCGATTTCATGAAGGTGCACTTTTATGCGCGGAAGATCGAGCGCGGTCGCGAGCCTTTGGAAGGTGTTTTGAAGCGTCGGATCGGCCAGCTCGGATGAACGGCTGTCGAGCTCCTTGCCAAGCCGCCATGATGAAAAGCGGTACATCGCGACGGCGTAGAGTATGGCGAGAAGGATCGGCGTGAATTTCAACATGAAGGTGATATGGGGCTTTTAGCGCGGTTTGCCAAGCGCCGAGGGGCGGCGACGACGGCCCAAGCGGCGGGCGCGCATGGCGTGGCGAAGCCAGAAGGCAAGAAGCGCGGTCACGGCAAGCCCAGCCAGCAGGCCGGAGATATCGGAGGCGAGTTCAGCTACGAGCCCGATATTGCTGGTGAAAGCGGTGCCAAGCGTGATGTAGATGAACACCCAAACCACCTCACCCGCCGCGCCCCAGATGGTGAATCGAAGCCAGCGCAGCCGTGTCGCTCCAGCAACAAAATTAGCATAGGGGCCAAGAGGTGACACCAGCCATCGGCTGAAGAAAACACCCGGCCCACCGTAGCGGTTGATCTGAGCTTGGGCCTTTTGCATCAGTCGTGCGCTGCGCGGTTGTTTTGCGAGATACTGATCCAACCACCCGCTGCCCCAACGACCGATGCCATAGCCCGCCTGATCGCCCAATATGGCTCCGCTGAGGGCGGCGGCAACTGCTGTGGAGAAGGGAAGATCGCCTGCTGCAACGAAGGCACCGCTTGCCAACATTACCAGTGAGGCCGGAATTGGCATTGCAATGCAACTGAGAAAGGTCGTGATGAACAGCAGCGTTGCGCCGTAGTAGGAAAGCTGAGGGAGGATCCAGTCGGTCATTGCTGGCGCTCTTGCTCCGCAAGGATTTGCGCAACATCTTCAAGCAGTTCATCAGTCGATATGTTGAGGCGCGTGGCCAGTTCTTCTAAGCGCATTCGAGGTGTGACCCTCGCTTCTGTGCTCAATGCGTCAATCAAGACATCGGGCGGAATGCGCCAGCTCTTTGAGATGAAGCCGATGGTCATCCAGCCGGCCGGTTCTTCCTGCCAATGGCTCGGATCGCTCCAGAACAGCGTGGCGACAACCATCCGTGTGCCGAAGCCTGCCGTAAGAACCAGCGCCAGCAATAGGCCGATGCTGGCGATGCGATGACGCGCCCATAACTGACGAATGATCCGGCGTCGTGCCATTGATCTTTCCTCCTTCAAGGATGGCTAGCGCAGCAAAGCCATGCCGCGGTGCAGGCCTTCGAGGGTCATCGGGACCATTCGTTCCGCGCCTATGATGTTTTGCACCATAGCAATAGAGCGGGTGTAGCCCCAGTGCTCTTCGCGGGTGGGGTTGATCCAGAGGAAATTGGGCCAGTTCTGCGCGATACGGTTGAGCCAGATCTCGCCTGCCTCTTCGTTCCAGTGCTCATTGGCGCCGCCGGCGAAGGCGATCTCGTAGGGGGACATCGAGGCGTCACCGACGAAAATGCAGGTGTAGTCCTGTCCATAGGTCCGCAGCAGATCCCATGTGGAGAGGCGCTCGTTCCAGCGGCGTGCGTTATCCTTCCACATGAACTCGTAAGGACAATTGTGGAAGTAGTGATGTTCGAGATGTTTGAACTCCGCGCGCGCGGCGGAAAAGAGTTCCTCCACAGCGCGGATGTGAGGGTCCATGCTGCCACCAACATCCAGAAATAAAAGGACTTTCACCGCGTTGCGGCGCTCGGGGCGGGTCTGAACATCGAGGTAGCCATGTTCGGCGGTTGCGCGGATCGTGCCGTCGAGATCAAACTCCTCGGCCGCGCCATCGCGGGCCCAGCGGCGGAGGCGCTTGAGCGCGACTTTGATATTGCGGGTGCCCAGCTCAACCTGATCATCGAGGTTGCGGAATTCGCGTTTGTCCCAGACCTTCACCGCGCGTTGATGGCGGCTCGTGTCCTGACCAATGCGCACACCCTCGGGATTATAGCCGTAAGCCCCAAAAGGAGAGGTTCCCGCAGTGCCGATCCATTTATTTCCACCTTGGTGGCGGCCCTGTTGCTCTTTGAGCCTCTCGCGCAGGGTTTCCATTAGTCTATCAAAGCCGCCAAGGGCTTCGATAGCGGCGCGCTCCTCGGCGGAGAGGTTTTTTTCAGCAAGTTTCTCAAGCCATTCGGCGGGGATGTCGAGGGACTCGATTACCTGATCGGTACTGATGGTTTCTATGCCTGAGAAGGTCGCGGAAAAGGCGCGGTCGAAGCGATCGAGGTGGCGTTCGTCTTTTATCAGTGCGGTTTGCGCGAGGTGGTAGAAGGCATCAATATCGTAGGTGGCAAGGCCTGCCCTAAGCAGGGCCAGGAAGGACAGAAATTCCCGCAGGCTGGCTGGAACTCCTTGCTTTCGGAGGTTGCCGAAGAACGGGAGGAACATCGCCCTAGCTGTAGCTGCGCTCGATCAAGACGAGGGCGAAAAGACCAAGAACGCCACCGATCATCGCACCGACAGCTGCCCATTGGGCGAGATCAAGTGCCTTTCCTTGGCGTCTGCGTGCGCCTAATCCGCCGATGATCGCACCCAATAGCAGACCGGAGAGCGGATAGATCATGTCGCATGCCTCTAAATGGCCGGGTTCAGCGCAGAGATTTCTGCCAGCTTTCGCCGGACGGTGTCGTCACTGCCAAATCCGTACCGCGCCCAACCGAGACTGTCCAGTCGTTGTTCGGCCGCTTCTTGCGGACGGCCCAAGAGATCGAGGGCTTCGGCGCGGAGCATCATTAGCGAGGCAAGGATGGCTGCGTTTTGATGTGCATAGGCGACAGGGATCGCTTCGTCTGTGAGGCGCAACGTCGTAGTGGCATCGCCGGCTGAAAGAGCAATGCCTGCGAGTTGGACTTTCACATGTGCGCTTTGGATCTCGGTTGATTGCTGTTGGCTATATATCCCGTCCGCAGCGCGGAATGCGCCATAGGCGACGCCGGGATCGCTTCGAAATTTCAGTTGCCCCAACGCGAAGAGTGAGAGCGCGCGCGACTGCGCCGGCAGGGTGGTGCTGTTGGCAAGGCGGACCGCATTTTCGGCGGCGTTGGTGCGCCTTGAGAACGACAGCGAGCCAGTCATCGAGGCGTTGATCGCCGCCTCCCATGCGGAATTTCCGTCGATGGTCGAGGTTGGCCTGAGAGCGGCGCCGGCGGGGTTGAGTTGCGCAAAGATCGTGGGAAGGCGGGTGGCGACGTCGTCGCGCGTCATGCCATTTGCGAGAGATGGATGGTAGTACGCCCTGAGCATCAGCATGTCATAAGGGGTGAGAACGGAATGGAAGTTATCGTCGTTGAAGACGCTGTTTTCCAACCGGAAGAGGTCATTGAGCGGGCCAAGACCTTGCGCCAGTTCCTCGTGTAGGCAGTCGCGCACCTCTTGCGGTGGTGCGTCGGAGGGGACGAAAACGGTAGCGGTGGTGCGGCTGCGAAGGGTTGTCCAGTCGAGGCGACCGTTATTTCGTGCCCTTTGAAACTCGGCCCAGCCGCGCACATTGGGAACAACGAAACAAGCCGCGCCGGAGACGGTGGACTGAATGCGTGAACGGGGGATCGCCTCAATAACAATCCGTGCATCAGAGCTGCGTTATAGGGTGATGGACAGGCCTGCCTCTGAGCGGAAACGGGCTAGTAATTGCTGGAGATCGCGCTGGCCAATCTGGTTGAGGCTTGGTGCAGCGTAGACCGTAATCGGACCATCGAAGCGGGTAAAAAATGGGAGAGGTCGTCCGCTTTCCAGTTGAAAGGAGAGCTCTATGAAATCGCGGGTCAGATCGGCATTGGCGAGCACAGGGGTGGCCAGTTGCGGCGTGACGTTGAAGAGCTTCACTGGGGGAAGCTCTAGCGTCATTGGCATGGCGAGCGTGGCTTGCATCATTGGTGGATTTTGCGGGGCGCAAGCTACAAGGGCCAGGAGTGAGCCACCCAAAAGAGAGCCGCTGCGAAACGCTTGGGCGTTGGGGCGCTTTAACCGTTTGTTATACTTTTCAGAGAGGAAATCTCGCCAATTTGCGCGAAAAATGCGCGCGGGCCTCATTTTCGAAATCTCGATTGGCCGCTGACGCAATGGACGTCCTGCCTTTTCAAAAGAATGAATCATTTCTCTTAGCAAAATACTCTTACGCCGTTCAGCATTGGCGGGAAATGTGGCGACCTAGGGGGCGAATTAAGAAAACCTCTGGAATATTCAGCGGCGTGGCGCCCCCTCCCGCCGCGACATAAAGGCGAGGCGTTCGAAAAGCTGGACATCTTGTTCGTTCTTCAATAGCGCGCCGTAGAGCTTGGGTAGGGCGTTTTGGGCGTCGGCGCGGAGGTCTTCGGCTTCGAGATCTTCTGCAAGCAGGAGTTTCAGCCAGTCGAGCACCTCGGATGTGGAGGGTTTTTTCTTGAGGCCCGGCGTTTCGCGAATGTCGTAAAATCGGGCGAGGGCGGTTGCGAGCAGCTCTGCTTTGATGCCGGGGTGGTGGACATCAATGATCTGTTTCAGCGTGTCGGTATCAGGAAAGCGTATGTAGTGAAAGAAACACCGCCGCAGGAAGGCATCGGGCAGTTCTTTTTCGTTGTTCGATGTGATGATGACGATGGGGCGGGTTTCGGCGCGGATGGTTTCGCCGGTTTCGTAGACGTGGAATTCCATGCGGTCGAGCTCTTGCAAGAGGTCGTTGGGGAACTCGATGTCGGCCTTATCGATTTCGTCGATCAAAAGTACGCACTTGCCGGCGTGAGAGAATGCCTCCCATAGTTTGCCTTTGCGGATATAGTTGCGCACGTCGTTGACGCGCTCGTCCCCAAGCTGGCTATCGCGCAGCCGGCTGACTGCATCGTACTCGTAAAGACCCTGCTGCGCGCGGGTTGTGGATTTGACGTGCCATTCGATGATCGGCAGGCCGAGTGCAGAGGCTACCTGCCGCGCGAGTTCTGTTTTGCCCGTGCCCGGCTCGCCCTTCACCAAGAGCGGCCGCTCAAGTGTGACGGCAGCGTCGACCGCGATTCTGAGTTCGTTGGATGCGACATAGCTCTCGGTACCAGTGAATTTCACGCTTTCTCTCCGAAGTTTGATAACGCGGACAGTATGTTGTGCGACGTCGAGCTTCAACAATCTGTTTTAGGGGTTTTTGGGGGGTGACACTTCTCCCGCGTAGGAGTAAACGGACCGCAATATGAGGGAGAGCCGTATGGTTGACGCTCAAGACGCCCTAACCGACGGCGCAGAGAAGGGTCACAAGATGAAAGCTGAAGTCTTTCTGCCGGACGACTACCGTCCTGCTGATGACGAACCATTTATGAACGAGCGGCAGCTTGAATATTTCCGCCGCAAACTGCTGGACTGGAAGGTTGATCTTCTGGAGGACAGCAGGGACACTATCGAACATATGAAAGACGGCACGCGCAATATCCCTGATATTGCCGACCGCGCCTCTGAAGAAACCGACCGCGCACTTGAACTGCGGACCCGCGACCGCCAGCGCAAGCTCGTCAACAAGATCGACGCCGCGCTGCGCCGGATCGATGAAGGCGAATACGGCTATTGCGAGATCAGCGGGGAGCCAATTAGCCTCAAGCGCCTCGATGCACGCCCAATCGCGACGATGACGCTGGAAGTGCAGGAGCGCCACGAGCGCCGCGAAAAAGTTCATCGCGACGACTGATCGTCCGATGCAGGAAAGTTTGAAGGGCCGCTCGGTTGCCGTCATTGGCGGAGGACTGGGCGGCCTTTCTGCGTCTTTGAGCCTGCGGGCCTTCGGCGCGGATGTCACCGTTTATGAGCAGGCCGAAGCGCTGCGCGAGGTTGGTGCGGGTATTCAGCTGACGCCGAATGCCGTGCGGGTGCTGAATGTGCTGGGGCTGGCGGGAGCATTGGAAGCGGTGTCTGTCCGCTCACAGGCCCTGGTGCCGGTTGACGCGCATTCTGGGAGAGTGTTGGCGCGGTTCTCACTTGATAAGGTCAGTGCGGATGCGCCGTATCGCTTCATTCACCGCGGAGCATTTCTGGCGCTTATGGCAAAGGTCGCGCGGGCGCGGGGTGTGGTGATCAAGACGGGGCAGGCGGTGCAGGCCGAAGATCCCGCTTTGGCAGGGTATGATCTGGTCATCGGGGCGGAAGGACTGCATTCAAAGAGCCGAAGCCGCCTGAATGGTGCTGATGAGCCGTTTTTCACGGGTCAAGTCGCGTGGCGGGCGGTCTTGCCTATTGCAGCGGCACCGGAGGCGCGGGTCTGGATGGGCAAGGGCAAGCATGTTGTGAGCTATCCGTTATCATCGGAAAGCCTCAATATCGTCGCGGTGCAGGAGCGCACAGAGTGGGCCGCGGAGGGTTGGCATCATCGGGACGATCCTGCGCATTTGCGCGCGGCATTTGATGATTGTGGGACTGAGTTGCGCGAGCTGTTGGCACAGCTGGAGGACGTGGCGCTGTGGGGCCTGTTCCGCCATCCTGTTGCGGCGCGGTGGCATGACGGGGCGCGGCTGGCACTGCTGGGCGATGCGGCGCACCCGACGCTGCCGTTTCTGGCGCAGGGGGCGAATATGGCCATTGAGGACGGTTATGTTCTGGCGCGTTGCTTGGCCGAAGAAGCGAAGCAGGCCGCGGCGCTGGCGCGGTATCAAGAATTGCGTGTTCCGAGAGTGAGCCGTGCGATTGCTGAGGCCAATGCGAATGCGCGGCGCTATCACATGGGGCCGGTGATGGGGCTGGGGCGCGCCGTAGTTCTGGGCGCACTTGGGAAACTCGCACCAGAGCGGTTTCTGGCCCGCTATGACTGGCTTTACGGTTTTGATGTAACTGCCTGATCAGGCGTCGAGATCGACCCAGACGGGGACGTGATCAGAAGGCTTTTCGCGGCCGCGCATTTCGCTCTCGATCCAACAATCGCGCAAGAGGTCTGCGCATTGCGGGGTCAGCAGGAAATGGTCGATGCGGATGCCATCATTGCGCTGCCACGCACTTGCCTGATAATCCCAGAAAGAGTAATGCCCGGGGCCATGTGTGCGGGCGCGAAAAGCTTCCGTCATTCCAAGGTTCAAGACCTCTCGGAAGGCGGCGCGGCTGGCGGGGCGGAAAAGTGCATCTTCGCGCCATGCGTCGGGGCGGGCGGCGTCTTCGGCTTGGGGGATGATGTTGTAATCGCCCGCCATCAGCGCGGGCATTTCGGCGGCCAGAAGCGCCTCGGCGCGGGCTTTCAGACGGGCCATCCACGCCAGTTTGTAATCGTATTTCGGACCCGGCACCGGATTGCCATTGGGCAGGTACAACCCGCAAATCCGCAGCGATTGACTGTCCCCCGTGACGGTCGCCTCGATCCAGCGGGCCTGCTCATCCGTATCGTCCCCCGGAAGGCCACGGCTCACATCCTCGAGCGGATATTTGGACAGGATCGCCACGCCGTTGAAGCTCTTTTGTCCATGAGTTTCAACGTTGTAGCCCTTATCCTCGATCTCCGCACGGGGGAAGTTCTCGTCCACCGACTTGATCTCCTGCAACAGCGCAATGTCGGGCGCGGACTCGTCGAGCCAGCGTAGGAGTGTCTCGTAACGGGCCTTGATTCCGTTGATGTTGAAGGTCGCGATTTTCATCGGGGTCTCCGGCTGTTTG
>Ga0181577_10000511_pt1 | contig 31496 bp, 32 predicted proteins | sample 101ome_21_FD_132468 | JGI IMG/M metagenome (GOLD analysis project Ga0181577, IMG submission 132468) | Coastal salt marsh microbial communities from the Groves Creek Marsh, Skidaway Island, Georgia - 101413BT metaG (megahit assembly) | ecosystem: Environmental > Aquatic > Marine > Intertidal...
CGCGGCATCACGGGATACTGTATTGTTGAGTACATCGTGACCAAGACGGGTTCGATTCGCGATCCTCAGCCGGTCGACTGCCAGCCACAGGGCGTATTTGAGCGTGCTAGCCTCAAAGCGGCAGAGAAATGCAAGTATAAGCCCCGTGTTGTGGACGGAGAGCCTATCGAAGTGGCAGGCGTACAAAACAAGTTCACTTATGAACTCGAGCAGTAGGTGATATGACTATGAAGCTAGTGAACATGACTTCAACTGGGATATGGCTGCGTGCTGCGGCCTTATCTCTTCCGCTTGTGGTGGCGCAAGTAGGTGTCGAGAAGCTCGCCGGTACGGCGGGTTTCCAGATTGGCACTGCTGTTGCTCAGGAGCAAAAGAAAGACGAACGTGAAACCCGACGTACCCCGGCTTTGCGAAACAAGGTGTATGAAAAGTTAGCTGAAGCGCAAACCGCTGCCGAAGCGAAAGATTGGGTTGCCGCGCGCGCCGTACTCGACGCCATGATTGATGCGGATGGGAAACGCGCCCTTAACAGCTACGAGTTGGCGAACGTTTACAATCTGTACGCATTCATTAATTACAGTAACGAAGACTTTCCTGGCGCTTTAGAGGCGTATCGCAATGTAATCGCACAGCCCGATATCCCTTTGGCTATGGAAATCAACACCAAGTATACGATCGCGCAACTTTACTTTGTACAAGAAGATTGGCGGCAAGGCGTTGATATGTTGCTTGAGTGGTTTGCTGTTACCGATCAGCCTTCGGCGACAGCGCACGTTTTGTTGTCTCAAGGTTACTATCAGTTAAAGGACTACGACAACGCATTGGAGCAGGTGAACATTGCGATCACCATGGAAGAAGGCAAGGGTAAACTGCCGAAAGAGCAGTGGTATAACTTAGCGCGTTTCTTGTACTTTGAGCGCAATGACATCGACAACACCGTCGCCACGCTTGAAAATTTGGTTAAGTACTATCCAAAAGACCAATACTGGATTCAGCTGAGCCACATGTACGGTGAGCAGAAAAAAGAAGGGTGGCAGTTGGCCGCTATGGAAACGGCCTATATGCAGGATATGTTAACCAAGGGGCCCGAGCGCGTCACCATGGCGTATCTGTTCCTGCAGGGCGAGGTGCCCTATAAAGCTGCGCAGGTTATGGATAAGGGTCTCAAAGATGAGCTAATCGACCCCACTTCAAAGAACTACGAGATCATGGGTAGTGCATACCGTCAAGCGCAAGAAGTCGCAAAGGCGATTCCTGCGATGGAGGTCGCGGCGTCGAAGTCAGAAGACGGTGAACTGTACGCTCGTTTGGGTAACGTCTATCTCGACGGCGACCGGTTCGACGAGGCTATCGAGGCCCTGGAAAAGGGTTTGAAGCGAGGCGGGTTACGCCGCCCTGATAACGCAAGCTTGAGCCTTGGGATGGCTTACTTCAATACCAAGCAGTACGACAAAGCCAGAAAGGCTTTCCGCGAGGCGGGTAAAGATGAGCGTTCTGAAACGTACGCGCGTCAGTGGATAAAGTACCTTAATAGCGAGTTGGAGCGTCAGGCGAAACTAGCTGAAGATTAGAGCTGAATCAGTCTTTAAAGCCCGCCACTTGAGCGGGCTTTTTTATGGGTATAATTCTGGGTAAAAAAAAGGAGCCATCAGGCTCCTTTTTGATTTGCTTAATGGGGTGAGCTTACATTGGCACCACATTTTCAGCCTGAGGGCCTTTTTGCCCGTCGGTCACGTCGAACTGGACCTTTTGGCCGTCCGATAATGTTTTGAAACCGTCGCCTTTGATCGCACTGAAGTGTACGAATACATCGGGACCGCCTTCGCGCTCAATGAAGCCGAAGCCTTTAGTTTCGTTAAACCATTTTACGGTGCCAGTTGTTGTTGCCATATCTATTACCTGTCAAAAAAAACGCTCGTGATTGAGCTACATACATTTGTTACCTGAACGCAGTCTAACGGCCGCGTTAGTAAATCTATCACCGAAGTGACCCACTAAGTCTAGCATCCTTCGCGTTCAGTGTATGTGAATGTTTAGCGACTATTTCGGGAAAAAGTCACTAAATTGCACAATTTAACCCACATTCAAGATTTTAAGGATGTTGGTCGAACCCGCTCTGCCCATGATCTCACCTTTAGTCAGAATCATGGCATCGCCCGAGTCGACGTATTTTCCGTCCTTCAGGAACTCCACTGCCCGCTCTTCGATAACGTCAGGCGCGAACATACGGTAGTCGAAGTAGAGCGGGATTACACCTCGGCACAGCGCCAAACGTCTTAGTGTCGCGTGATTATCGCTCAGCGCAAAAATGGGCAGCCCAGATGATATTCGCGACATCAGTAATGGTGTATTCCCCGACTCGGTCAGGCACGCAATGCCGCGCATACTTTCGTTATGGCTTGCAGCGTAGATTGCGGATACCGCAATCGTCTCCTGTGTCGAGCTGAATTTCTGACTAGCCTTATGCTGCCAGGAGCGCGCCACGGGGTGTCGCTCTGCCCCGAGCGCCGAGTCTGCCATGGCGCGCACGACCTCTACAGGGTAGCGGCCGACCGCGGTCTCCGCAGACAGCATCACAGCGTCCGTCCCATCTAGAACCGCATTCGCAACATCGAAGACCTCAGCTCGGGTCGGCATGGGGTTGCTGATCATAGATTCCATCATCTGAGTTGCAGTGATTACCACTCGATCCATTCGGCGCGCTCGAGAGATTAAATCTTTCTGAATGCCGATTAATTGAGCGTCACCCACTTCCACGCCTAAGTCACCTCGAGCGACCATCACCCCAAACGAAGCGTCGATAATCGCGTCTAGGGTTTCGGAGTCCGCAACCACCTCGGCCCGTTCGATTTTCGCGATAATTCGGCTGTCTACCCCGCTCTCATCGAGCAGCTTTTGCGTTAGCGCGATGTCTTCGGCACAGCTGACAAAAGATACCGCCACAAAATCTGGGCTAACCGCTCGTAGGCTTCGAATATCAGCGATGTCTTTCTCTGTTAACGCCGGGGCGCTTAGCCCCCCGCCCAGCTTATTGATGCCTTTTCGGCTGGAGAGGGTCCCCCCAATCACCACCGAACATTCGATTGCCTGATCTACCACATGATTTACGGTTAATCGCACCCGGCCGTCGTCCAGCAGCAGTATATCCCCGGCTCTGACACTGTTTGCGAGCTCGGGAAAATCCACACCTACACTCCGTGCATCGCCCGACTCTTTGTCCATGTTGAGGTCGAGGACAAAGCGGTCTCCGCTCGTTAGTTCAACTTTGCCGTCCTTGAAGCCTGCAATTCTAATCTTTGGCCCCTGCAAGTCGGCTAGGATACCGACATAGCGTCCTGCGATCGCGGCTTGCTTTCTCACTCGCTCCGCTACGGCTGCGTGATGATCTGCTGATCCATGACTGAAATTAAGACGGAAAACATCGACCCCCGCTTCTATAAGCCTAAAGAGGCTGTCTGGGTTATCGCTTCCGGGACCAATAGTGGCAACAATCTTCGTGCGGCGGTGTAATGCGTTGGTCATGACTAAACTCGTTAAGGGGGTAGGTAATTGTATCATGTCGAAGATCAACGGTGCTCGGGATTGCGTGGATTACACGACTGATATACCGTGTGCGAAATCCTCTTCACCGAATGTAATCAAAGTGACCGAAATCAGAGCTGAACAACGCACACCATCGCCGCCCTTTGGCTACTCCAGAGAGTGTGATTATTCGCATGATGAGCAAGTCAGGATCGTGGCGCTTTACGCTGCGAATCGAATTCGTCCACCGGGTATTGCGTATCGAGAGGGCATTGATATCGCACTGGTTGAGGCCCTTATTGCGGGTGAAGCCGAGCAAGATCGTTTTCAGCGGTGGTTAGCCTATTACCGCAAGCAGCGGCGTCAAGAACGGCTAAATGCAACCAAAAAACTGGCAGGTTCTGCGCGATTCGAGCTCGAGTCCCGTATTGAGGCGGAACTGAATAGCCCCGAGCTTTAAGTCGCCTGGCACACCCGCCGGAACCCAGCGGCGACAAAGGGTATCATGTGATCGTAGGCAGCTTGAAAGTCGGAGGAGAGGCATTTTCCTTTGGATAAAGCGTCTATCCGCTCGGTTTGCGCGAAGGTGAGCGTGAGTGCACCGGATAGGTTGTGGTAGCACCAATACAGATTTTCGTCACTTGCTCCCGGTAGCGCAACTCTCAAAGCCGCGATGAATTCCTGTACGAGATCATCGAACAGTTTGCTCATCATTTGCTTGCCCCAATAGGTGCTGTTATTCACATAGGCTATCAGTGCGAGATAATGCCGCCAGCCTGGATCCGCATTTTCCTGAGTGAGCTCGAGGGGGCGCAAGAAGGCTTCAATGATTTGCTCAACTGTTGGGCCTGTTGGTGCGTTCGCTTGCTGCACTCTTCTAAGTGCTTCAAGTCGTGATCGGTTGAGTGCATCTGCACGGCGCTCGAAGACGGCATTAAATAAGTCGAGCTTCTTTCCGAAATGATAGCTGGCTAGTGCGACATCCACGCGGGCTTCACTCGCGATCTGCCTGAGCGTGACGCCATCGTATCCGCGCTCCGCAAATAAAGCCTCGGCTGCATCTAAGATTCGATCGCGTTTGGTTGGTTGACTCACATGGGCTTCCTTTAAATACCATTCAACAGTACCACAAAGTCTAATTCAACGCTTGTTGAAAAAAGCGGTTTTTAGGCGCAAAATGGTAAAAAAGTAACTAAGAAGCTCATTATGCCGGTTGAACTCTTCAAGTATGCACTTGTCCTTTTCTATGTAGTGGTTATCTATTGGTTGTCGTGGGTGGGTATGCGTCGAACGAAATCCGTGTCTTCATTTTCTATCGGCAATAAAGATATGCACCCCGTTTTGATTGGTGTCACTCTTGCGGCCTCGATATCCTCAACCGCCACCTTCGTGATCAACCCTGGTTTCGTTTACGTCCATGGCTTCGCCGCCTTTCTTCACTTTGGGATAGCGGGCTCTCTGGGCATCATGGCTGCGTTTATTGTGTTAACAAGAGGTTTCCTGCGTCATGGAGAGGCGCATCAAGCACTGACGATTCCGCATTGGATCTACTACCGCTACAACCACAGGGGCTTTAGCCTGTTCTTTGCTTTTCTCAATCTCTTATCGATTACATTTGTTGTATTGATACTGGTTGGCTGCAGTCTGTTGGTTACTGGCTTGTTTGATATTGAACAAAAAACCGCTCTCATCCTTGTACTGTTGTTTGTGTTCTCTTATGTGCTGATGGGTGGGACCTATGCACACGCCTACACCAACACGATCCAGGGCGTAATGATGATATTTGTTTCCATCTTTTTGGTCTTGGGCGGTCTACACCATTTTGATGGTGGGTTCTCGCAGGCAATCGAAGGGATCGGTGCCAGCTATGCCGCCGCCTTTAACCCCGATAGCAGTCTCTACTTTGACTTATTCTCTGTGTTTATCAGCGGTTTTATCGTCACTTTCGCTTTGATGATGCAGCCGCACATATTAACCAAAGTCCTGTATCTTCGAAGTGAGCGGGACATTGGTGTCTTTATTGCGACGACGGTTGGCGTGGGCGCCATTTTTATGTTGATGTTACTGATTGGCTTCTATGCACGACTCGAGGGCTTAGACATCGATGCGCAAGATACGGTGGTGCGTGAGTATTTAATCCACACGTATTCCGGCAGCCTGTTCGGTGAGTTGGCGCTTACATTTATTTTTATCACTTTGCTGGCAGCCGGCATGAGCACCTTAGACGGAATTTTGGTATCCCTGTCTGCAATGGTGGTGAACGACATTGCTGGCCCGGTGTTTAAGGTAGGTGGGGATGGTCTGTCGCTATCGAGATGGGTTTTGATTGGCGTCGGAATCTTAGGTTTGGTCCTGGCCTGGAATCCACCTCCCATCATAGGCTTGTTCGCGCAGAAAGGGGTCTATGGGCTCGCTGCTGCCTCTGTCGTACCCGTGGTGTTTGGCGTTCTGGTAAAACGTCATGTTCCGCTATGGGTTGTGTTCAGTAGTGCCATCACGGGATTATTGGTCCATTTGGGCTTGAATTTATTTATGGGTGTACAAAACCCCGCGGTATCAGCCGCATGGGGAATCATTTTGGCATTTGGTGTTGGTGTCATCGGACTTGGTTTTACCCGTTTGGCGCTCAAACGTTGACAGATGTGATCTTCGTCACGAAATTTGGTTGTGTAATTAAGGTGTTGAACTAAACTAAGGGTAGACGAGGAGTGCTTATGTACAATGACGTATTTTATAAGAGCAGTGATGGATTGACTCTCTACGCCCGCGATTACGGTTGCCGCGGTTTGAGCGCGGACAACGCGCCAACCATTTTGTGTATGCATGGTCTCTCGCGTAACTCGAAAGATTTCGCCAACATTGCTGTGGATTTGTCTCATTACTATCGGGTTCTCGCTGTAGACCAGCGCGGCCGTGGCCGCTCACAGTATGATCCCGATCCCAACAATTACAATCCGGCTATGTATTGCCAAGATATGTTCGCCCTTCTGGATCACTTAAACATACCTCGTGTATCCATTATCGGAACGTCCATGGGCGGTCTAATGAGCTTTTTAATGGCCACTATGGCGCCACAGCGAATCGAAGGCGTTGTGGTTAATGATATCGGGCCAGAGGTAAATCCGGTTGGATTAGCGCGAATACAGTCCTACGTCGGCAAACTCGCGCCGCCCGCTAGCTGGAGTGAGGCGATCGAACAAGTGAAGAGTATCAACGGGCCAGCGTTTCCTGACTTTACTGAAGCTGAGTGGGCGACGTTTACTCGAAACCTCTACACTGAAGATGGCGATGGTTCGCTGGCGCTGGATTACGATGCGGCCATTTCAAAACCGATGGACGAATCCAAAGAAGCCGCTGTTCCTCCCGATCTGTGGCAGTTTTTTGCGGCATTAAAGGCAAAGCCCATGTTGTTGGTCCACGGGGCCTTGTCTGACATCCTAACCTCCGACTGTGCCGAGCGAATGTGTGCCGAGCACCCGCGCGCTCAGTATCTTCGTATAGAGAACCGCGGTCATGCGCCGACGCTCGACGAGTCCGAGTCGAGGTCAGCGATTCACGCCTTCTTTGAGGAGCTCTACAGCTACTGATTGGCAAAGCTCGCGTCTTACCTCTTGACCAAGTGAGATCAAGGGGACTAATCTCTACCTGAGCCTTACAGGTCTGCTGTTATTATGATTTTAGGTAAGAATCGACGGAATCGAGCAAAGCCGCGTTGGCTGCACTTGTTAGTGCTGCTCGCCGCTCTTACCTCGATATCGGGTCAAGCCTTTGAGTCAGGGCATGTGCATTTCGATGCCCAGCCCGCAGATTGTTGGGTATGTCACAGCGGGGCAGCCGCGGTTGCGTCACATTTCGGTACCTGCCCTACTTCCCATATCCATTGCACCCGTTCTCGCTTTGCCGATTGAGCGTGAGCAGGATCGCAAAGCCTATCTTCCACCTGCCACAGGGCCACCACCTGCCCTCTAAAACAAAATTCGACTAATTTGTTTTTGGAGGCAATATGAAACGCAGAATTATTGCTGCATTGGTATCCCTAAATGCCGGTGTAGTTAGTGCGCAGAGCGCACCGATGGAGCACGTCTTGGTGACGGTTCCGCTTCACAAAAAGAGTTCAGAGACCGCCCTGCCCGTAACGGTTCTCAGCGGAGAAAATCTGCAAAAGGCGGCGAGCGCGAGCCTAGGTGATACGCTGGCGATGCAGCCGGGGCTGAACAATGCATCCTTTGGCCCTGGTGTGGGGCAGCCGGTGATACGCGGGCAGCAGGGCGCGCGCGTTACGGTGCTTCAGAACGGTACCATCAGCGCCGATGCCGCGAATTTGAGTGCTGACCACGCTGTTGCCGTTGAGCCCATGTTGGCGGATAGTATTGAAGTGCTTCGTGGCCCCGCGACGCTCCTGTACGGTGGTGGTGCGATAGGCGGTGTGGTGAATGTCGTCGACGGGCGAATTCCGTCGCGTTTGGTAGATCAAACCGAGAGCGCGCTTGAAACCCGGTACGATTCTGCAAATAGGGGCAAGACCGCCATTTATCGGATCGATGCCGCCAGTGGTGATTTTGGGTTTCATTTCGACGCTGTCGTAAAGCGTTGGGGTGACACGAATGTTCCAAAAAGCAGCGCTGTACCGCTTCATGAGGAGCACGAAGAAGAACACGAGGAAGAGCATGCAGACGAACATGAGGAGCATCTGCATGAGGGATACGAAGGCCCTCTGTCGCGTCTAGCGAACACCGATGGCGAGTCCGATACCGTCACTGCGGGAATGAGTCGTCATTTTGAGGGCGGTTTCATTGGCTTCTCTGTGCAGCGTCAACAGAGTAATTATGGAATCCCAGCAGCAGCCCACTCTCACGCAGATGAGCACGAAGAGGAGCTTGGAGAGGCGCATGGCGAAGAAAACCCCGAAGAGGGGATTCGCATAGATCTGGTGCAGACCCGATACGATGCTGCCTTACATTCGCATGATCTCAACAAATGGATCGAACAGTTCCGTCTCTTCTTCGCGCATACCGATTATGAGCATAAGGAAGTAGAGCCCAGCGGCGAGGTGGGCACGGTCTACAGTAATGAGTCAAATCATTTACGCGTCGAAGTCGTGCACAATAACATTGGGCCGTGGCACGGCGTATTCGGATTGCAAATGGGTGACTCTAGCTTCAGCGCGTTAGGTGAAGAGGCCTTCATACCCCCCACGGACAAGTCACAGCTGGGCCTTTTTTGGATTGAGGATCTGCATTTGGGCGTCTCAACCTTTGAGTTTGGGTTGCGCTTTGACCGCAATGAGCGAGAGCCGCTTGTGAATCAAGCACCAAATCGAACCTTCGATAGCCTAAGTGCATCGGCCTCGTGGGTGCGAGCGCTTGACGACGGTTGGCAGCTCGGCGTTTCTTTGGCGAGCTCCGAACGGGCCCCCGCAATCGAAGAGCTGTACTCAAACACGGGCTTGCAAGAAGGCGATTGGGTGGTGCATGCCGCAACGGAAGCGATTGAACTGGGTGACGATCGTCTCGATACAGAGCGCTCGAACAATGTCGATATAACATGGTCTCGGTCTTGGGATGGTCATTACGTTGAGCTTGTAGCCTATTATAATCAGTTCACAGATTATATTGGTCTGGTTGATACGGGACTTGAGCAAGGGGCTGTTAGTGTATATGCCTACGAGCAGACCGATGCCGATTTCTACGGTCTTGAGCTCACAACTGATTGGTCTCTCGGCGAATTCGCCGGTGGCGATGTGAGCGTAAAGGCAAGTGCTGATTTGAGCCGCGCTGAATTCTCCGATAACCAAGGTTACGTTCCCCGGATGCCGGCGGCGCGGTTGATAAGCGAGATGCAATGGCAAGGGGCTCGTTTCGATCTGTGGGGAAGGGCGGTACATGCCTTCGAGCAAGACCGTATCGCTTTTAACGAGGAATCAACGGCTGCCTATACGCGCATTGATTTGGGTGTCGACATTCCCTTTGGAGCTGATCGGTGGACGGTATTCGCGTCAGTGAATAACCTAACTGATGACGAGATCCGGTTGAGTACCTCGTTTCTGAAGGATTTGGCGCCAGAGCACGGCAGAGCCTTTGAATTGGGAATTAGAGGCTCATTTTAGGTATTCCTGCCACTATTTGAGCCACTTACTATGAACCGGCCTTGGGGGTGGGTATAATTCGCCACTGGCGACGTTGCCACCCTCTAGTTACAGGAACCCCCATGACCGATTCAACGGCAAAGGCCAGCTTTGCCTCGTTAGACTTAGCTGCACCCCTTCAAAAAGCGGTAGATGAACTGGGTTACGAAACCCCTTCAGATATTCAAATACAGACCATTCCCTTTTTGTTGGAAGGACGCGATTTAATCGGTCAAGCACAAACAGGAACAGGAAAAACAGCGGCTTTTGCACTACCCGCTTTGTCAAAGATTGATACGCGCCGGAAACACACTCAGTGTCTTGTGCTCGCGCCGACCCGAGAGTTGGCGATACAGGTAGCCGAAGCTTTTCAGCGCTACGCAAAATACATTCCGGGCTTTCAGGTTGCTCCCATCTACGGCGGAGCCGATTACCGAACGCAGTTGAAGCAACTGGAGCGCGGAGCACACGTGGTAGTGGGTACACCCGGCCGCGTAATGGATCACATGCGTCGCGGTAGCTTAAATGTGGATAATCTGTCGCATTTGGTCCTAGATGAAGCCGATGAAATGCTTCGCATGGGATTTATCGACGACGTCGAATGGGTGTTGTCTCAACTCCCAGCAAAGCGTCAGATCGCGCTGTTTTCGGCGACGATGCCCTCTGCGATACGACGTATCGCTAAAGACTACCTGAATGATCCGAAGCAAATTACGGTGGAACAAAAGACCGTAACGGCCACCTCTATTCGCCAGCGCGTTTGGATGATGTCGGGCGCAAATAAACTCGAGGCGCTGACGCGCATTCTCGAAGTCGAAGATTTTGATGGTTTGATCATCTTCACCCGCACGCGCCTAGGCACCACCGAGCTGGCAGACAAGCTGCAGGCTCGAGGGTTTTCCGCTGCGGCTCTGAACGGGGATATGGCTCAAAACACCCGCGAACAGGTTATAAGCCAGCTCAAGAAAGGTCGTTTGGATATCGTGGTGGCAACCGATGTTGCGGCCCGGGGCTTGGATGTTGAACGTATCACCCACGTCGTTAACTACGATATTCCGCAAGATGCAGAAGCGTATGTACATCGTATCGGCCGTACAGGACGCGCAGGCAGAAGTGGCGAGGCGATTTTGTTTGCCGCTAACCGAGAGCGCCGTTTACTGCAGATGATTGAGCGAACGACGGGACAGCCGATCGAGCCGATGAACCTGCCAACATTAGCCGATGTCGCCGACGCCAAAGCAGAGAAATTGCGTGAGCAAATCGCGGTTGGTCTGACGCGCAAGGATTTGGATACATCCAAGGAATTTGTTCAGCATTTAGCGGGTCAGCTGGAAGTTGATCCACTGGATATTGCAGCGGTGTTGATGCAAGAGCTTGGCTACGCGGCGACCAAACCGCGCGCTGAGGCCCCAGTGAAAGAGGATGATTTTGGTCGTGATAACTGGCGCGATCGTAGCGAATCGAAAGGTGATCGCAGGGGCCCCCAGAAGCACAAGCCGAAAGGTAAAAAAACCGCTGCGACGAAAGCGAAAGCTGGTAAGCCGAAGAAGCGGTCCAATAGTGAAAGCCCCAAGCCGCGTAAGCGTAAAGCGAGCACCCCTTCCTGGTAGGGTGAAAATGGTGTTTCGGAGTGCTAGAGTTAGCGCTCTGAAACAGGGAGTGATTGTGTGACAAAGCGAATCATTGTCGGTATAAGCGGTGCCTCGGGGGTATGCTACGGGATTCGAGCCCTGCAGATGCTTTCCGATATGGGTGTTGAGACGCATTTGATTGTCAGCAAGTCAGCCCAATTAACTTTAGCTCAAGAAAGTAAGATGAGTTTGTCGGAACTTAAATCTCTGGCCACTTATGCGCATGCCATCGGAGATGTCGGTGCCACGATTTCTAGCGGTTCTTTTGTGACGGACGGCATGTTAATTGCGCCCTGCTCTATCCGGACGATGTCTGAAATTGCAACGGGCGTTACGTCTACCTTACTCACGCGCTCCGCGGATGTGGTTCTTAAAGAGCGCCGCCGTTTGGTGTTGATGGTGCGTGAAACACCGCTTCACACAGGGCACCTTCGAACAATGACGGCACTGTCTGAGGTGGGAGCAGTGATAGCGCCGCCAGTACCTGCATTCTATGCGGGCTTGGACAGTGTCGACGCGATGGTCGATCAATCAGTAGGTCGCTGTTTAGATCTATTCGGTCTGCACGGAACGTCTGTGTCGCGTTGGCAGGGCCTTGATCGTGGGCGAGACTAAGTCCAACAGACTACCCATTTTTTTACTGTTTACGGTTGCACTGCTTGATCTGATTGGCTTTGGGATCGTCATCCCGATTCTTCCTTTTTTATCGCCTACGCTCGGTGCAACCAAGTTCGACATCGCACTGATCATTGTGGTTTACGCCATCTGTTCCGGTCTAATGGCGCCTTTTTGGGGCCGTCTATCGGACCGAATTGGGCGAAAGTCTGCCCTAATGATTTGTCTGATTGGTGCTTCAATTTCTTACTTCGCACTCGCGTTTGCTTCGGCACTGTGGATGATCTACGCAGCTCGCGCCTTTGCCGGTCTTATGGCCGGCAACTTGCCTGTTGCCGCGGCTATGATGGCAGACCTAACAACGCTTGAAAAACGCGCCAGCGCCATGGGCAAATTAGGCGCTGCGTTTGGTTTGGGTTTGGTGATCGGGCCGTTACTAGGCGGTTTGTTGAGCGGTGATTCGGGGAGCTTCGTTCTGCCCTGTTTGGTCGCAGGCGGTATGTCATTACTTGCGCTTATCGCTGCCAGCCTATTTCTGAAAGAGACCGTATCAAGTGATGCGAGAGAGCAACATAAGGCAAATACGTCTGAATCGTGGTTTGGTGGGAATGTCGCATTTCTTCGACGAACAGGCAATTTAGCCTTTGTCTCCCAGTTCACGGTTCACTCTGCGATTGTGAGCTCGATTACCTACCTGTTGCCGATCTGGTCAGCGGATATTTTAGGGTATAGCCCAAAAGAGGTTGGCTTGCTCTTTGGCATACAGGGCTTTGTGATGGCTATTATCCAGGGTGGCTTAATCGGACGTTTGATCTCGCAATTTGGTGAATTAGCTATCATAAAATCAGCGCTAATTTCCTTGGTTTTTGGTGTCGCTCTGGCCATATTTGCGAGGGGGCATTGGTTGATTCCGGCCTCCTTTTTTATCAGTATGACCGGCGCTAATTTTTGTTTTCCTATCCTGAACTCGATGGCTTCTAAGCGTGTGCCCGCGCAACATCGCGGCCGCATGATGGGCGCCACTGGATCGGCAGCGGCTTGGGGAAGGGTGGTAGGCCCTCTTGCCACCGGTGCTTCGGTCACTTTGGTTGGCTATTCTTTAGCCTGGGGAATCTTGCTTTTACTGGGTCTTTATTACGTTTATTGGGCCTACTTTATTGTCGGTAGTGCGGAGGTAAGTGATGTATCAGTCGATGTTTAATCTTGATGGAAGGGTCGCTTTAGTCAGTGGCGCAAGTCGAGGGATAGGCGAGGAATGCGCCAAGTGTTTGGCCGCTTACGGCGCAAGCGTTATCGTATCGAGCCGCAAGGTCGAAGATTGCGAGCGTGTTGCGGCGGATATTAGAGCGTCCGGTGGTCAGGCGCGAGCCATCGCCTGCAACATTGGTGATATGGACCAAATTCACGCCTTGATTGGTCAAATAAAGAGCGAGTTTGGCCGGCTCGATATCTGTGTAAACAACGCGGCAACAAACCCCTATTTTGGCCATGTGCTCGACACCGATTTAGGTGCTTTTCAAAAGACCGTCGACGTCAACATTCGCGGTTATTTTTTTATGTCGGTTGAGGCCGGCAAAATGATGCGCGATCAGGGCAAGGGAGTTATTGTGAATACCGCATCGATCAACGCAATACAGCCTGGTCCGATGCAGGGCATCTACTCAATCACCAAGGCGGCTGTGGTCAATATGACCAAGAGCTTCGCGAAAGAGTGTGGCCCTTTAGGTATCCGTTGCAACGCCCTGCTGCCGGGTCTGACGAAGACCAAATTTGCCGGCGCGCTGTTCAGTAATGACGACATCTATAAAATGGCGGTTTCCCAAATACCCTTGGGTCGTCACGCTGAGCCAAGTGAAATGGCGGGTACGTTACTGTACCTGTGTTCAGACGCGTCGTCTTACACCACTGGTGAATGCATTGTCGTTGATGGTGGTATGTTGGTTTAAGGTAACACCCAGCAAACCGTGCTAGGGTAGAGCGAAATGGATCGAGAGCACGCTATGAACCGGAAATCCCCCTATCTGAATGCGCTAGTGGCACCGCTACTGATCGCCTTGTCTTCTGTTGTCTTCGCTGAAGACATCGACACCCTGTGGGACAACCTGACCATCGGAGTTGGCGTCGCTGCTGTTGACTATCCGCACTATCCAGGTTCTTCCCAGAGTGACACCCTGGTAGCGCCCTTGCCTTATCTTGAGTATTCGGGAGATTGGTTAAGTATTGATCGCGATGGGGTCCAAGCGGCGCTGTTTAAAAGCGAACGGTTTGAACTTGATATCAGCGTATCGGGATCCTTACCCGTCAATAACGACGATAATCGGCTTCGAGAGGGAATGGATGATTTGGGCCTGATTATCGAAGTGGGTCCCGAGCTCGAGGTGAGCTTGAGTGAGTGGGGTAATAACCGTCTTCAGCTGCACTTGCCGCTGCGCGCGGCCATTGAGCTCTTGGGCGAGGGCAGCGTTAACACCGCAGGCTGGGTCTTCGATCCCCGTTTACACTACCAGTGGAACAAAAACGACCTCGAATTTGAGGTCGATCTGGGCGCTTATTGGGCCAGTCGCGAATACAATCAACTGATTTATGGCGTTGGCCCAGTTGATGTGACTCCAGTACGTTCTCTGTATTCGGCTGACAGCGGTCTGGTCGGATACCGGCTTTCCACGACCTTGCAGTATGATGTAAACAACTGGAGCTTTTTGGCTTACGCACGCTACATGGATCTGGCCAGTTCAGCAAATGAAACCTCGCCGCTATTCGAAGACGATCGTTATGCGTTGTTTGGTTTAGGCGCGATTTGGCGATTTAAAATTGCAGGACAGTAGTGTTAAGTGATGCCGTACGTTCGTGTTCTGCTGGTCGGCTTCTTATTCGTTGCAATTAATGCGTTTGGTGCCCCTCAAGTAGAGCAGAATATCGAGCGTTTACGCGACGATTTTAACCGTCTATGGAATACAGCGGAAATTCTGGCTCCCGTAGAATCTAAAAGTAAAAATCAAGCTTGGTTATTAGATGTTGACGCTCAGTTGATTTCACCCTTTTTGAATTATTGGGCATTTTCGGACTTGCTCGACAGCCTGCTTGAGGAATTCTCAAAGGATCTATCAGAGCGCGCTCGATCAGATCTTATTGCCACTTTACACGCTACTTTTGCACGCTACGTGATCGAAGTTTTGTTTGAATATCGAATTAATAGTGAAACGATTTCTGATGTGGTTATAAAAAACAATAACGACACTTTGGTTCTTCAGGCTAAAATAAAAGGCCCTTTGGGTGTGCCAGTGAGTCTCGAATTCAATAGCGTGGCTCAGGGTGATTCCGTATTCATTACGGATATGGTTGTGGGTGGTATTGCTTATAGCGATTGGAAGCGCCGTTATTATAAAAGCTATGCCAAAAAGAGCGACGTTTCCGGTTTGATACGTGCCCTGCGAACCAAGAATTCGGAGTTCTTTGTTCGGTTTTGTGAAGTTTCGGTTGAAGAAAACGATGTCGGTACTGAATTCGTTTCACAGTTTCCCGCGTATATTCAACAGAGTTGCGCCCTAGAGAACGGAATTTAAAGAATGGTCTCTACGCAGGATCTGCAAAATTTTATGGCCAGAGAGTTTCCTGGATTTAAGAGTCGAATTGATGAGGTCGCTCCTAACTACTGTAAATTAACACGCCTCGTCGGCCAATCTGATTTAAGACCGGGTGGAACGGTTTCTGGACCAACCATGATGGAATTAGCGGATACGGCACTCTACGTGGCGGTCTTGGCAACCGTGGGTTTAATTCCGCTCGCCGTAACGAGTAACTTGCATGTGCACTTTCTACGCAAGCCCGAGGCGGGAGTTAATCTAACCGGTGTATGTCGTCTCCACAAGGTGGGGAAAACACAAGCAGTGGGTAGCGTTGAAATATACAGCGAAGGCAGGGAGAGTATGGTTTGTCACGCATCTGGCACCTACGTCATTCCTAGAGCTTGAGGAAATAGATTTTGTTAAAAGTGAGCAATTCGGTAGTCCGCTTTGTTTTCTGGATCTCCGTTTCGGGTATTTCAATTTTAGCTTTAATGTCGCAGGCGATCGTCAGCCCTGTGATGGTGTTCTCGGATAAAATTATGCACGCGGGTGCATTTTTTGTGCTCGGCACGCTGGCGCTATGGGCCTATCCCGATTCAAAAAAAATCGTTTTTATTGGTTTGCTTCTCTACGGTGGGGTAATTGAAGTTGCCCAATCCACTACCGCGAATCGATCGCCGGAATGGATGGATTGGCTGGCCGACATACTGGGGCTGGCTTTCGCTTTACCCGCCGACCGTTTGCGTTATTTATTTGTTAAATAAAGATTAGCTCTGCTCTATTTTCCCCTTCATTAAGCTTAAAACTTTACCGATATTTAATTTTTCAATAGACTCTGGTTTTTAAATAGGAGAGTTTATTCATGGCAAAAGCATCCGCTCTAGATATTTACGTTAAATCAAAAGCGAAAGCGAAGGCTGAAGCAAAACGACTGGCTTTAAAAGAAGTGGATAAATTAATCTCGGTCTTGCAAGAAGTAAAAGCCGAGCTTGAGCAAAAAGAGAGTGAGCGTGCCGAAAAAGAAAAGCAGCAAAATATCGAGCGCATTCAAGCTTTAATGGCTGAGAGCGGTTTAACCGCTGACGACATTTCCGGTTCCGCGAAGAGAGCGAAAAAGGCGAAAACTCAGCGTGGAGCAAAAGCAAAACCCGCTAGCTCACGCCCCCCCGTGGCCCCCAAATACCGCTTGGTGATAGAGGGTGAAGAGTATTTATGGACGGGGCGAGGTCGAACACCGAGGGTATTTCAAGATTATTTTGATGCCGGCAACTCGCGCGAGAGCTGCGCAATCTAGTTTGGTCTAAGCGAAAAGCATGTTAGGGTAAATTCTTCTCGGCAGGTAGTGCTATGTCACCGTGTGTTTTGCTGGCACGGGAATTTATAAGCTGTATTGTTGCCTTTTCGCTGCGTAACTAAATAGAACTTGTAGCGCCCTATGCTAAATTGGTGGGCGCTATATTCACTTCAGTAAGTTCGTTCGATCGTTCCTCAGCTAATTATAATTGTGTTGAATAAACAGCCCTTCGCAACGCGTTACGAGCTTTTCCTCACAGAAACATTTCCCGCTGATAAAAATTTTGCGGTCCACTACTGAGTCAACGGTCACCTCGAATCTCAAGGGCACGTTAATTGGGGTTGGTCGCATGAACTCGATGTTGAGCGTTGCCGTAGGGCCACCTGTTCGATTGAAAATGCCGGCGTACGCTAATAGCTGATCGTATATGGCGGCAATCCATGATCCATGAACCGCATTGGGGCCTCCCTCATAGACTTTCGATAGCGTGACTTCGCCCACCAGTGTTTGTCCGTCCATATGAAGGGAGACGGGCGGTGCTATGGGGTTGAATCGGCCTGTGATCGGGCTCATAGGCAAGGGGGAATTCAGGTCATCGCCCCAATCCAGCGTGAAGTGTTCCAGTTGTTTATTGCCCGTGTGCGGAGCCATTGCCTGAGCCAGCGCCTTTGCCTGCGCTGCAATCGCATGGAGTACTTCGGGTTCGCCACTCAGCGTCGTCATGTGGTCAAGCACGGTTCGTAATTCATTAGCAACGGCGAGTAAGCCGTCTCGCTGCGCTTGCGTAAAGTCGGTGTTGGTCTTCAAATTAATCATCCTGTGTGCGTTAGGGTTCAGATTAGCAGTTGAGACCATAATACGCATTATTGGCGTATCCTCCGTTTGCATGTCACATCGATACTGTGGCTTGGCTTGCAGATCAGAAAAGGAGTTTTAGCAATTTCGGTTGAGCCTGAATTCCCCTATAATCCGCGCCACATTCTGGAAAAGGCCGTATTGGGTGACCTGGTTAGTTGTACAAACGAAACCGAAGCACGAGGATGTGGCTGAGCTTAACTTAGCGCGCCAAGGATACACCGTATTCTTGCCCAAGCTTAAAAAGCGTAAGCGAGTGCGAGGGCAGTGGCAGGTCGTTGTTATTCCGCTCTTTCCCCGCTATTTGTTTATTGACGTCGATCTGGGAAATGAGGATTTGGCGCCAGTTCGCTCTACGATCGGCGTGTTGAGTTTGGTTCGTTTTGGTTATGAGATCGTCCCCGTACCCAATGAAGTAATCGAGTTCTTGCAGGCACAACAAGACCCAGATCAAGGTGCTAAAGACGAATCTGCTTGGCCGCACAAAAAAGGCGACAAGGTTGAAATTCTAGAGGGGCCATTTGCGGGTCTCGCGGGTATTTTTGATGTCAGCAAAGATGAAGAGCGTGCGTTTTTATTTATCGAACTCTTGGGGCGTGCAACCCGAGTCGCCGTCGACCGATCCATGTTGGGCAATACTATCCAGAAATGACTAGTGCGCCGGTGCGCCCGAGGTCCGGATGGCTTGCTGCGGCTTACGTATTAATCTGATCAAAGTAAAGCAAATAGGTCAAACAGCATGAAGGTAACAGCAAACGAACTGACAGCGAATAAAGACGTTAAGTTTGGCACTAGCGGCCTTCGAGGTTTGGTTGCTGATCTCACCGATGAGGTCGCATACGCTTACACTAGGGCATTTCTAACCTCGGTGGCAGCGGATGCGTCAGGCTTGGTGATCGGCCATGACCTCAGAGATTCAAGTCCGCGAATAGCTTCAGCCTGCCTGAAAGCGGCGCAAGATGGAGGTTTGCCGGTCTTCTATGTCGGTGCGTTACCTACCCCGGCTATCGCCTATTTTGGTTTGCAGCAAGGTTGTCCGTCTATCGTTGTAACTGGGTCGCATATTCCATTTGATCGGAATGGCATCAAGTTCTACACCGCCGTCGGCGAAATCACCAAGGCTCATGAGTCGCTAATCAACAGCGCTCACGTAGCGCTTCCTGATATCGTAACGACTACCTTGCCACCGGTTGATGTATCTGCCTACCAACATTATTGTGATCGATATCTCGACGTATTTGGTACAACTGCGCTAGCTGGGCTGACCGTTGCTCTGTACCAGCATTCCAGCGTGGGGCGAGATCTTTTTGCGGATTTGTTCGAGCGCATGGGTGCCGAAGTGATTTCCCTGGGTAGAACGGATCAATTTGTGCCGATCGACACCGAGGCGGTTTCGCCCGAGGACCACAAGCGGGCCGAACAGTGGGCCGCAGAGTATAAATTTGATTGTATTTTCTCGACTGACGGCGACGCCGATCGCCCTTTGGTTGGTAATGAACGTGGGCGCTGGCTGCGCGGCGACCGTTTGGGGGTGCTCTGCGCTCAATCGCTGTATGCCGACGCTGTGGTCACCCCGGTAAGTTCAAACTCCGTGGCTGAAGAATGTGCGAGCTTTGCGCGGGTTGAGCGTACTCGAATCGGCTCCCCTTTTGTTATTGAGGCGATGGAGGCTCTCTCGGCAAGTTACCAGAAGGTGGTGGGATACGAAGCGAATGGCGGGTTTTTGGTCGGCAGTGAACTGCCTGTCGAGGGAGAGATCCTACGACCTTTGGCCACTCGAGACGCGATTTTGCCCTTTCTGGTCGTCATGGCGGTTTGCCAGAAACGGGGCATCAGCTTGTCAGAGTTAGAGGCCAGCTTGCCCGAAATTTACACCGCTAGTGATCGGGTGAAAGGTGTGACGCCCGAACGCGGTGCCGAATTTATTGCTCAGCTGAATATCGATCCCTACTCCCTAGAGCAAGACTTGGAGCTTCAACCTTTTGTGAGCGCGGACGCGACAGATGGCTGCCGATTGCGATACGAGGGCAATGTGATCGTGCATTTCAGACAGTCCGGGAACGCGCCGGAGTTGAGGTGTTACACCGAGGCGCGGAGCGAGCACCAAGCGCGCGAAATAAATGCGCGCGCTTTAGCCTGGGCCGTGTCGCACTTGTAAAAACGCTTCTAGAAATGAGCGTTACCCGGTGTGCGAGGGAAAGGAATTGCATCGCGCACGTTTTCCATGCCGGTAATATAGTTGAGCAGCCGTTCAAAGCCTAAACCAAAACCGGCGTGGGGTACCGTACCGTAGCGACGCAAATCGCGGTACCACCACAAGTGCTCTCGCATGGTCTCATCCATGCGGGAATCTAAAACATCAAGACGCTCTTCACGCTGGCTTCCGCCTATGATCTCACCGATACCCGGTGCCAATACATCCATCGCCGCTACTGTCTTTTCATCGTCGTTTAAGCGCATGTAGAACGCTTTTATATCCTTCGGATAGTTCATGACTACGACCGGTCGTCCAACGTGCTTTTCTGCCAGATAGCGCTCGTGTTCTGACGCCATGTCGATTCCCCAACTCACCGGGAACTCAAACTTTTCACCGCAATTTTCAAGAATTTTAATGGCATCAGTGTAGTCAATCCGCTCGAAGGGCTGATCAATGACGTTTCGTAAACGTTCAAGCACAGTGGTGTCAATACGCTGATTGAAGAAGGCCATGTCATCTTCGCGTTCGTTCAAAATGCGTGTAAATACGTGCTTTAAGAGCGCCTCTGCAAGATCGGCGTTATCGGCAAGGTTGGCAAAGGCGATTTCGGGCTCGATCATCCAAAACTCGGCTAGGTGCCGGCTGGTATTGGAGTTTTCGGCTCGAAACGTGGGTCCAAAGGTATACACCTTCGACATCGCTAGGCAGTAGGACTCGACCTCTAATTGCCCAGACACCGTTAAAAAGGCCTCTTGCTCGAAGAAGTCCTGTCCAAAGTCTATTTTGCCATCGGGGGTTCGAGGGGTATTCACCAGATCCAGGGTGCTCACCCGAAACAGCTCTCCCGCTCCTTCGCAGTCGCTTCCCGTTATGATGGGTGTATTGATCCAGTGGAACCCATGATCAAAGAAAAATTGATGGATTGCGTTGGCCAATGTGGTTCGCACACGGGTAATCGCGCCAAAGGTGTTGGTACGCGGGCGCAAATGCGCCTGAGTGCGAAGATACTCGAAGGTGTGTCGCTTTTTGGCGATGGGGTAGCCCTCGGGATCATCTACTGTACCCACAACCTCTACTTGGGTTGCCTGAATTTCGAGCGCTTGGCCTTTGCCCTCTGACTGAACCAGTACACCCACAACGTCGACTGAGCAGCCAGTCCCCAATTTCTTCACGTCGGACTCATAGTTATCGAGATCGGAGGGAACAACCGCTTGTATCGTGTCGAAGCATGAGCCGTCGTGAATCGCTAAAAATGAGATGCCCGCTTTGGAGTCTCGCTTGCTCCGAAGCCAGCCTTGGACGCGAACCGAGTCGCCTACCGAAGTCTCGGCCTTCAAAAGCGATTTAACGGGCTGGGGGGTTATCGTGTGACTCATGAGCGTTCCTGTTTAGGCTGAAAATTGGTGGTCGGTCCAGATACGGGCTAATTTTGACACTAATGATACGGTGGCGTCATCAAAGCGGTTTGGGATTGGGCTGTCGATGTCGAGTACGCCAACGATAAGACCCTTGTTTAATATGGGAATGACTAGCTCGGATCTCGAGTCGGCATCGCAGGCGATATGCCCGGGGAACGCGTGTACGTCGGGTACAATTTGCGTTTCTTTGGTCAGCGCAGCGGTCCCACATACCCCTTTGCCGAGCGGTATGCGCACGCAGGCCGGCTTGCCTTGAAAGGCACCCAATACCAGTTCGTCCGACTTAAGCCAATAAAAACCCACCCAATTGAGCTGCTCAAGGGCATGGAACAAGAGCGCGCTAAAATTGGCGCTATTTGCTGTCATATCCATCTCGCCTTCAAGCAGGCCACGCAAACTTAATTCTAGATCATTATTTTGATTGAACATGAAGGCCCACTTTTGATATACATCAACGAAGGTTTTTCAGCGATGGTGCATTTTACGCACATCGCACCAAATTAAAATCAATAACAAGGAGAAAACCGATGGCCAACCATATGCCACAAGACGACCAGCTAACCGACGCGCGTGACATGAAAACCCTATTTAAAATTATTGCGGGTTTTTTGTTGTTCACGATTGCGCTCGCCATTACCGTTGGCTCAATTATGAGTTGAGCCTTTTTGGGTTCAGAGCGTCTTTTTTTGGGTTGCAGCATCTACGCCACGCCGACCCGATCCGACAAAGAAGGGACGTGTTTATTACTGAGTTCGTCCGACCGCTTTAGTGAGAGCGGGGAAACTTGCTCGTACGCACGCTTCTAGCGTACCAGGGTCGATCAAACCTCACGCAGCCGTGTGCAGCCCGCATTCTCGACCCGCAATTACCTTGGTGGGATCGAAATACCGTTTGCAGCTCGGAAGGTTGTGCTCGCGCATGTAAGTTTCGAGCTGGGCGTCCCTCCAATGAAATAGCGGTGCCACTTTCAAGATGCCCCTACTGTCAACGGATACGATATCCAGGCTCTGCCGATGCTCGGTCTCAGTCTTGCGAATGCCGCTGATCCAAACTTTAGGCCGGTGCTCAATCAAGGCGCGCTGAAAAGGCTCCAGTTTGACATCGTGCGTAAAGCGGCGGTGCCGTTCAGTCTCGTCAAGCGTGGGAATTCCGCCCTCCAGTGCCGTTCTCCGTTCCGCTGTCATTGTCGGTGTGTAAACGTGCAGGTTCAGCTTAAGGTCCTGAGTCAATTGATCTGCCGTCCGGTAGCAGTCGGGTACGTTGTAACCTGAGTCCACCCAAATAATAGGCAGTTTTGGGGTGGTTTTTGCAACGACATGTAGTAGTGCGCCCGAGTTGGGTCCGAAGCTCGTCGTAGCGATGGTTGAGCTACCCAATCCCACGGCCCAGCGCACAATATCGCTGGCAGAGGCGCATTTCAGACGCTGGTTGGCTGCTTTGATTTCGTCTCTCGTTAAGATCATGGCTATTGAATTCACATATTCCAGAGCTGCGAGAATAGATATGCCTCGCATCGTTGTGAAATACCGAATGCGTCTATGCTTATGCCAGCGTCAGTGATTCGCCATTTTGAGGTTAGATCTGGTGTTGCTCCAAGGCCCAGGTCACGTGTTCCTGTACCAAATCGCTTGGGTAATCTTGGCGCTGTTTAAGGGCCTCTACTACGGCAATGGTGTTCGGCGCATTGCCGAGAGCGACAGCGAGATTCCGTAGCCAGCGTTCGTAACCGATGCGTCGAAGCGCAGAACCTTCGGTCTTGCTCAGGTATGTGGTCTCATCCCACAAAAAGAGGTTGATCAAGTCTGCTGTATCAAGTTCGTGTCTCGGTTGAAAATCCACTTCAGCGGTGGGTTTGGCGAACTTATTCCAAGGGCAGTAGAGCTGACAGTCATCGCAACCGAATATTCGATTGCCCATCAGCGGGCGTAGTTCGGTGTCAATCGAGCCTTTGTGCTCGATTGTTAGGTAGGAAATGCAGCGCCGAGCATCAAGCTCGAAAGGGCCAATAAAAGCCTGTGTCGGGCAGACATCGAGACAGGCACTGCAGCTACCGCAATGTTTTGAGTCCTGCGACTCTGACAAAGGGAGCGGCAGGTCGGTGTAGATCTCACCTAAAAAAAACCAGGATCCGGCTTTTTCGTTAATCAACATAGTGTTCTTGGCAATCCAGCCGAGCCCCGCCTGTTCTGCTATGGCCCGTTCGAGCACGGGGGCTGAATCGACAAAGGCCCGATAGTGTCCACCAACTTCCGTTTGGATTCGTTTTGCGAGCTGGGCTAGGCGTTTTCGAATCAGCTTATGGTAGTCCCGCCCCAGCGTATAGCGGGCGATATAGGCTTTGCTGGAATCGTTTAGAACCTCTCGTGGATCTTCAGCGAGTGGCAGATAATCCATCCGAAAAGAGAGTACGCGAATCGTGCCCGGTTCCAATTTGTCCGGTCGCCAGCGCTTCTCACCATGCTCGGCCATAAACCGCATTTCACCGTGAAAGCCTTTTGAGAGCCATCGTTGAAGGTGCTCGCCGTGCTCTTTCAAGTTGACCGAGCTCACCCCCATTTTCGCGAAGCCGAGTTCAATCGCCCAGTTCTCTATCCGGGAGCTCAGGTTTTGTAAGTCAAGCGGGTCTGAGGGTTTGGGCATTTTGCGGCTCTGGGGGATTGGGCTTATTGCGGTGGCGCGCCTATAATGTGCTTAGATTACCGGATGAAGGTCCGCTTTGCATGTTCAGAGTAAACAACATTATCGGCGAGCGAGAGAATAGTCTCTATTCATCCGAGCACTGTCGCACCTTAGATCGAGCTGCAATAGAACAGGGCGTGCCCAGTTTTCAGCTCATGGCGCGCGCGGCGCGCGCCGTGCTAGCGGTCTTGACTCGTGAGTTCAGTGAGATGTCGCTTTTGCAGGTGCTCTGTGGCACGGGCAACAACGGTGCTGATGGCTTTCTTATTGCCGCGCTCGCACATGAGCGTGGCTGGCGTGTCTCATGCACCTTAGTTGGCGACCCAAATAAAGTCAAAGGTGATGCTCGCCGAGCCTTCGACTACGCGGTCTCTGCGGGTGTGAAAATTGAACGAAGTTTAGGGCCAGCTCTGGGTAAAAACACCCTGATCATCGATGCTATTCTTGGGACGGGACTCACAGGTGAGGTTCGTGAAGAAGCGGCACAGGCGATTGAGTGGATAAATGCATCCTTGGGTGCCGTAGTCGCCGTGGATATCCCGTCGGGTTTATGCAGTGACACGGGGGCGATTTTAGGGCGAGCGGTTCAGGCAGACATCACGGTCACGTTTATTGGTATGAAACTGGGCCTGTTTACCAACGATGGTCCTGATTGTGCGGGCGCCGTGATTTTCAATGACCTTGAGTTGGCCGAATCGGTTTACGCTGGGTTTCCGCCGGCGGCTTATCGGCTCGATCTTGATCACCTCATGAGCACGATTAACCCCAGGCGCTTGAATAGCCACAAAGGTCACTATGGTCATGTACTGCTCGTGGGTGGCGATTACGGTTTGAGCGGTGCGATTATCATGGCGGCCGAGGCTGCGCTAGCGAGTGGCGCGGGTCTGGTCAGTGTGGCGACGCGCGCGGAGCATATCTCGGCTCTCGTTGCTCGCACGCCGGAAGTGATGGCCCATGCCGTGAGCAATCGTCACCAGCTGGTTTCTTTGCTTGATCAGGCATCCGTGGTGGTGGTGGGTCCTGGGCTGGGGCGATCCCCTTGGTCGGAACAGCTCTTGCAACGCTGTCTTGAAAGCGAAATTCCGATGGTGATTGATGCCGATGCCTTAAATTTGGTAGCGGATCTAAATTGGTACGAACGATTACGGCGAAACAGCGGGAACAGGATTATCACGCCACACCCAGGTGAAGCTGCGCGCCTGCTGCAGTGTTCGACTCGTGATGTGCAGAAGGATCGACTTCAAAGCGTACAAAGTCTGCGGGACCAAACAGGCTGCGCTGTTGTACTGAAGGGCTGCGGGAGTTTATTGGCGACGGATACAGGGGCCTTTCTGAGTGACTACGGTAATCCGGGGATGGCATCGGGCGGTATGGGGGATGTCTTGAGCGGTATTCTGGGTGCCTTAGTGGCGCAATCACAGAACATCGAACTTAGCTTAGCCCTCGGCGTCTGTCTACACGGTCGCGCCGCGGAGCTTGCAGCCGAGGCGGGTCAAAACGGGTTGCGTGCTACACAGTTGATCCCCTTGATACAGGAGCTTCTGGGTGGTCACTAAGCGAATCTTTTTGCCAGATGAAGAGGCCTTAATCGCCCTAGGTGCCGAGCTTGCTGGGCGCATTGAGCCGGGGGTGATTATTCAATTGCGCGGTGACTTGGGTGCTGGAAAGACCACCCTGAGTCGGGGTTTGATACAGGGAATGGGGCACCGTGATGCAGTAAAAAGCCCGACCTATACACTAGTGGAACCCTATGAACATTTGGCACCGCCGGTTTACCACTTCGACTTGTACCGTATCGTCGACCCAGACGAGCTTAATTACATCGGTGTGGATGTTTATTTCAACGACGAATCGGTGTGTTTAATCGAATGGCCTGAAAAAGCGGAAGCTGCTCTTCCTCAGCCGGATCTGTGTATTCGGCTTGAGCATGACCCCAAAGGGCGTTACTTTAGCTACGAAGCACATACTGAGAAAGCGCGCAGAATTATGGGGCAGCAACGAAACGATGTCTAACAGGTCCATTTATTTTAGTTCTGCATGTGGCGCGGTGATCTTGTGCTGATCCGGATTGCTGTGCTGGCGCTTTTATCTTGTTTGATGGTGCTCGAAGCCATGAGCGCTACAGTTAAGGACGTCCGAGTTTGGCGTGCGCCGGACCACACTCGTTTGGTATTTGATTTGTCTGGCCCTGTTGAACACTCCTTACGTGAACTCAGCAGTCCGGATCGCATCGTTGTCGATGTTCAAAATACGAAGCTGACCATACCGAGTGGTCTCGATTTATCGGATACCCCAATCGAGCGAATCCGCACTGGTGTGCGAAATAACACAGATACCCGAGTGGTGTTGGATTTGCGTGCCAAGGTGAAACCTCGCAGCTTCGCCTTGAAGGCGACCGAGGGCAAAGACGACCGCCTGGTGATCGATTTATATGATCCCGCCGCCCCTTCTAAGGTAGCCGCGCAAAAACCCGACGATAAAGCGCAGCGCGATATTATTGTGGCGATCGATGCAGGACATGGCGGAGAAGACCCTGGCGCTCTAGGCCCGAGTCGAATTCAAGAGAAGAAGGTGGTCTTGGCGATAGCGAGTGAACTACGCGATTTATTTGCGAAGGCGAAAGGCTATCATCCCGTGATGATCCGAACGGGTGACTACTACGTCTCGCTTTCAGGGCGTCGCAAGCTTGCCCGAGAGGCCCAAGCCGACGTGCTAATTTCAATTCACGCAGACGCGTTTACTAACCCGCAGGCCAACGGCGCATCGGTTTATGCCCTATCCTTGCGGGGAGCCTCCAGTACCGCGGCGCGCTATCTAGCGCAGCGCGAGAATGACGCCGACTTGGTTGGTGGGGTGACGCTGTCCGACAAAGACGATGTGCTCGCGAGTGTGTTAACGGATTTATCTATGACGTCTACGCTCGATCGGAGCTTACAGATGGGGTCTGCGGTGCTCAAAGAAGTGGGCGGTGTCGCTCGGTTACACAAAAGCCAAGTTGAACAGGCTGCTTTTGCGGTTTTAAAATCACCGGATATCCCCTCGATACTCGTAGAAACTGGCTTCATATCCAACCCAACCGAAGCGCGCAGGCTAAATAATGCCGACTATCGTCGCCGCATGGCGCGTGCTATTTTTACAGGTGTTAACGATCATTTCTACGCTCAGCCTCCTGCGGGCACGTATATCGCTTGGGTGAAGCAGCAGGGACAAGAGACTTATACCATTGCGCGTGGTGATACCCTCTCTGGGATCGCCGATCGCTTTAATGTCAGTGTTGATTCCTTGAGAAAACAGAACAACTTGAGCGGCTCACGAATTTTAGTGGGTCAAAAATTGATTATCCCCAGAAGCTAGAGAGATGGCGCGCATTCACAGTTTAAGCCCTCAATTGGCCAACCAAATTGCTGCCGGTGAAGTGGTGGAGCGCCCAGCTTCCGTGGTGAAGGAAGTACTGGAAAACAGCTTAGACGCGGGATCGACACGGATTGATATCGAGGTCGACGCGGGCGGAACCAAAAGAATTCGAATTCGAGACAATGGTGAGGGCATTGAACCGGAGGATCTGGGGCTTGCACTTGCAAGGCATGCGACTTCGAAGATTCTGTCTCTTGACGATCTGGAAGCAGTAGCCAGTCTGGGTTTTCGGGGGGAGGCACTGGCGAGTATAGCCTCGGTCTCCAAATTGAACTTGACGACGAATACGTCGGATGATCCCAGTTCTGGCGTGGTGGCAGAATCCGAAGGGCGCGATCAAGTGGTGGCGGTAAAGCCGGCTCCCCACCCGAGAGGTACGACTGTCGAGGTGCGCGATTTATTTTTTAATACGCCCGCGCGGCGCAAATTTTTGCGCACCGAAAAGACCGAATACAATCACTTAGAAGAGGTGGTAAAGCGTCTGGCTTTAGCGCGTTTCGATGTGGCCTTCAGTTTGACACACAACGGTCGAGTTGCGCTCAATTTGCCGGTCGCCGATTCGCTGGCAGCGCAGCAGCGTCGGGTAGCGACTATTTGCGGTCCTGCTTTTATCAATGAGGTCGTGCACATTGATTCTGAACGCAGTGGCCTTCGTTTGAGCGGCTGGGTGGGCCTGCCTACCTTTTCACGTTCTCAGGCGGATCTTCAGTACTTTTTCGTGAATGGTCGAGTCATTCGCGATAAGTTGGTCGCGCACGCCATTAAGCAGGCCTATCGTGACGTGCTGTACCATGGTCGTCATCCCGCCTTTGTGCTCTATCTTGAGATTAATCCGGCCTTGGTCGACGTGAACGTTCACCCTACTAAACACGAAGTGCGATTTAGAGATAGTCGAGAAGTTCATAATTTTCTGTTTTCTACCTTGCATCGAACCTTGGCTGAAGTGCGCCCGGGTGACCACTTGCGATCTGATGCCGTCAGCTATTTAGAAGAGGGTGGGCAGGTGAATACGCAAACAGGGGAGATTACGCAGGGTGCGCCCATTACCCAGAGCACGCTGACGTGGGGAAGTGGTAGCAATCAAGGCCAGGGCGGCGGTTCTTATTCGCATTTTAGCCCGGCGATTTCGGCGAGCGTTCAGGCTCAGCTTACACCACTTGGCACGCTATACGGCAGAAGGCCATCACTGGACGAAGTCAAGGATGAAGATGCGCCGCCACTTGGATTTGCTCTGGCGCAGCTTCAAGGCATCTATATCTTGGCTGAAAATGCACAGGGATTAGTGTTGGTTGATATGCACGCCGCACATGAGCGCATTACTTACGAGCGATTGAAGGCGTCTGATGCAGCCGAGGGCGTTAAATCTCAACCGCTTTTGGTGCCCCAAGCCGTCGCGGTGAGTAGCAAAGAGGTGTCCTTAGCGCAGGACCATAACGGGGTGTTTGAGGGGCTGGGTTTGTCTATTGAACCCGCGAGCGAGGAGTCCTTGCTGATTCGTTCGGTACCGACACTGTTGCGCAGTGCCGATATGGAACAACTCGTGCGCGATGTTCTGTCAGACTTGGCCGAGTACGGTCAATCCGATCGTATCGCTGCTGAACGAGACGCCATATTGTCGACGATGGCCTGTCACGGATCTGTCCGAGCCAATCGCGCATTATCGATACCTGAGATGAATGCGCTTTTGCGTGATATTGAAGCAACCGAGCGCGCAGGGCAGTGTAATCATGGCAGACCCACTTGGACTCAGCTCAGCTTGTCTGAGCTCGATAAGTTGTTTATGCGCGGTCGATAATGGTTCAGCCTAACGTGATCTGTATTATGGGGCCGACCGCCTCGGGTAAAACTGACCTTGCCATTCAATTGGCGGAGCAAATTGATGCTGAGTTGATCAGCGTCGATTCGGCTTTGGTCTACCGCGATTTGGATATCGGCAGCGCCAAACCCGAGTACCCTCATCACCTGGTTGATATTCGAGATCCCGCGGATATCTATACGGTTGCGGACTTTGTGCGCGATGCGGACTCCGCCATAGTCGACATTGTAAGTCGTGGCAAAACGCCTATTCTGGTCGGTGGCACCATGATGTATTTCAAAGCGTTCCTCGAAGGTCTGTCACCCATGCCGGCATCCGATGAGTGTATTCGAGCCGAAATTGAAGCTAAGGCGGCCCGATTAGGGTGGCCCGCTCTTCACAAAGAGCTGACCGAGTGTGATCCGATTGCAGCAGCGGTGATCCATCCTAACCACAGTAGTCGTATTACTCGGGCATTGGAGGTATTTCGCTATAGTGGTATACCGCTTTCCGTTTGGCGGGAACGCTCGAAAGAGCGTGTTTCACCACTGCGGCGGTTTAGAGTAAAACAATTTGCCTTGACTCCAGTCGATCGCGCTGTGTTGCACGAGCGAATTCGGGTTCGGTTTGAGCAAATGATGGCCCAGGGATTTCTGGGCGAGGTGTGCAGTTTACACGCTCGCGAAGATTTGCATGCCGATTTGCCCGCCATCAGGGCGGTAGGCTATCGTCAGCTTTGGGAGTACTTAGATCACGGCGGCGATCTTGATGAAGCGATACAAAAAGGTATCGCAGCAACACGGCAACTGGCGAAACGACAGCTCACCTGGTTGCGGAAATGGCCGGAACTGACTTGGTTGTATATGGACGCGGCGGGGAACTTTTTGGGGCACGCTGAGTCTGAGCTGGTAGGCGGCGCAAAAAAAATGCTCGATGCGCTATTGAACTGTATCGAAGCGCCCCAATAAAGAACACTGAGCGACAGGTCCACAACCGCTCGAGTGCTGCGCCCGCTGAGTCAAATGTGCCTCGGGTTATCAAAAGTGACAAGTTGGTAATTTGACTTGGCGAGTGCAGAGCTTAACAATCCCACATTGGGCGGGAATTATGATATCGAGCCGGCTTGGCTCACCAAGGAGATAGTTATGTCAAAAGGGCATACTTTACAAGACCCTTACTTGAATTTGCTGCGCAAAGAGCGCGTGCCAGTCTCAATTTATTTGGTCAATGGAATTAAACTACAGGGCCAAATTGAGTCTTTTGATCAGTTTGTCGTGTTGCTTAAAAACACGGTAAGCCAGATGGTGTACAAACACGCTATTTCGACGGTAGTGCCTGGCCGAATGGTTCGTATGCCCATGGCGAACCCAGACGAAGAAGCCGAAGACTAATCCCCCTTTCTTTGGCGCATTTGGGGCGAGCCCCGGGAGTGCTGACCACCTGTGTTCTTTGAACGTCCCGAATCGGGCGAGCGCGCTGTGCTCGTCCATTTGCATCTAGACAGCGAAGTTAACCGCGAAGACCCCCGGGAATTCGAGGAGTTAGTCTTGTCGGCCGGCGGTGACCCGGTTGCTTTTGTGTTTGGCTCTCGAGCATCCCCGCACGCGGGTACCTTCGTGGGCAGCGGCAAGCTGGAGGAGATCCGGCTGATCAAGGAAGAGCATGAGGCCGAAATCGTGATGTTTAATCACGCACTGAGCCCGTCGCAAGAGCGTAACCTGGAGCGCGCACTCAAATGCCGAGTGCTTGATCGAACAGGGTTGATCTTAGACATCTTTGCTCAGCGCGCCCGCACGCACGAAGGCAAGCTTCAAGTTGAATTGGCGCAGTTGCAGCATATGAGCACGCGTCTCGTGCGAGGCTGGACTCACTTAGAGCGGCAGAAGGGCGGTATTGGTTTGCGCGGCCCGGGTGAAACGCAGCTCGAGACGGACCGCCGCTTATTGAGGGCCCGCATAAAGTCGATTTTGGCGCGCTTGGAGAAAGTCCAGAAGCAGCGTGACCAAGGGCGTCGCTCGCGCAAACGAGCAGAAATTCCTACTGTGTCACTGGTCGGGTATACCAACGCGGGTAAGAGCACCCTGTTTAATGCCCTGACGCACGCGGACGTGTATGCGGCCGATCAACTCTTTGCGACCCTAGATCCAACACTTCGACAACTTGAGTTGGAGTCGCTAGGCCATATTGTATTAGCCGACACGGTGGGGTTTATCGCGCACTTGCCGCACAAGTTGGTCGAAGCGTTCAAAGCGACGCTAGAAGAGACTTTGAACGCGGAGCTTTTGGTTCTGGTGGTCGACGCGGCCAGCGAAGATCGAGACGACAACCTACATCAGGTGCAGGATGTGTTGGCCGAAATCGGTGCCGATACGATTCCCAAGCTTTA
>Ga0181577_10000515_pt1 | contig 31334 bp, 56 predicted proteins | sample 101ome_21_FD_132468 | JGI IMG/M metagenome (GOLD analysis project Ga0181577, IMG submission 132468) | Coastal salt marsh microbial communities from the Groves Creek Marsh, Skidaway Island, Georgia - 101413BT metaG (megahit assembly) | ecosystem: Environmental > Aquatic > Marine > Intertidal...
AAATCAGCTCCACAGTACTGCCACATTAGTCATCCCACTCGTTGGTGGTGATAGACCCACACATAGGACAATGCGTGGGTTTTTCTTCGTTGTCTTCGATGATAAGTGTTACGACACTGTCACATACACTACACTCCAGTGTATATTCATACTCCATTTTATGCTACCTCATCCCAACCCCATTCGCCCTCCATACCGACGACGGAGTATTCTGTTACTCGTTTTTCGAAGAAGTTGTCGTGGGAAGCTCCGTTGAGCACCCAGTCCAACCAAGGGAGTGGATTATCTTTCTGCCTAAACTTAGTACGTAGACCAAGCTGTAAAAGGCGACGATCAGCGATATGGCGAATATAGCGCTTAACTTCCTCTTTAGTGAGTCCTTGTACTTCATTTCCCTTGAACGCCAAATTAATGAACTTGTCTTCGAGATCTACTGCGTTTCTCGCCATAGTATATATCTTAGATTTAAGTTCATCGTTGACAATACGTGGATGCTCTTCACAGAATGTACGGAACAACTTTGCGTTACCCTGTACGTGTAGAGTTTCGTCACGGATAGACCACTCGACGATTGTGCCCATACCCTTCATCTTACCGAAGCGTTGGAAGTTCAACAACATCACGAACGAAGAGAACAGTGACATACCCTCGTTGAATACTGACTGTGCAAGAGAAAGTGCAAGACCTGTGTGTGTACTAACGTCACCTTCTTTCATGAAGTCGACTTTGTCTGCCATCTCTTTGTACTCAAGAAACTTGTGATACTCTTCGTCTGGAAGACCAAGCGTGTCATTAAGAAGGGCATACGCACGTTGGTGGACCGCTTCTCTACCTGCAAAGGAGCTAAGCATATTACGCACTTCGTTATTCCTGAACTTGGGGATGAGTAGTTCATGATAGTTCTCACCCACCTGAACGTCCGATTGAGTAAACAACCGCAACACTTGTGTGATGAATTCCTTTTCGTCTCCGGTGAGTTTTGTTTTCCAGTCTTGGACATCTTCGCTCAACTCCGCTTCATCTTCGATCCAGTGGACCTCTTCATGCTTCTTAGACAGTTCAACTGCCCACGGATACTTAAATGGTTTGTACGTGGTACTAAAGTCTAGTAGTGACATTAATGCTTTTCCTTGTAGTCTTTTATTGCTGCTTTGATTGCGTCCTCCGCAAGTACGGAGCAGTGAATCTTAACCGGTGGTAGCGCTAACTCTTGGGCGATCTCCGTGTTTTTAATTTTTCCAGCGTCATCAAGATTCTTACCTTTCACCCATTCGGTAAGTAAACTGGACGATGCGATAGCACTTCCGCATCCGTATGTTTTAAACCTCGCGTCTTCGATGATGCGCGTTTCATCGTTGACCTTTATCTGTAACTGCATCACATCACCACAGGCAGGCGCGCCGACCATACCCGTCCCGACATCTTCATCCTCTTTGTCAAACTTACCCACATTGCGTGGGTTCTCATAGTGATCCATTACTTTATCTGAATAAGCCATATTAGTCTTCCGGTGTAAAAATGAAATCACCACCAATGGTGCGGTGGTATTTATATTTTAAGGATTCCATCAACATCATTAAACGATATGCGTTTGTAACGCAATCTGGATTTTTGATGGACACTTCTACTAAGATCGATGGTCTCCACGTTGTAATGGTTTTCAGACCACCCTGTACAACTTCCAATTCGACACCCTCGACATCTATCTTGATGAGATCAACGTTTTGAAAATTAAAACTGTCCAGTGTCTTAACATCGAAAGTGCGACGATCACTTGGTCTGTGAATGTCACGGTTTTTGTATTTAGACGTGTGTCCTGTCCACTCCTTTGACATGTAAAAAGTTTCTTTACCTTCATGGTCACTCAAACCACATGGGAAAACCTCGACGTTGGTCATCTCCCTACTTTCTACATTTAGTTTAAGACATTCGCGTATGTCGTCTGATACCTCAAAACTTTTGACCTCTTCAAACTGTCCACTCAGATGTTCAGTCACAAAACCATACGCTGCCCCTACATCAATTGCGGTTCTTTGTGGTCCCTTTCTCCCATCCAAGAATCGTTGCAGTTTCCCGCAATAGTTATTGTCGTATGTCTCTCGTGCTCCTCTAGCAAACAATAAAAATGATTGCGACTTTTCTGTACTTAAAACGTACCAACCTTTCTTTGTGCGCCTCTTGCCCATCTTCTATCCCTCACAAGCACGACACTCCTCTGACTGTTGTGCATTTGAGGCATCCAACTTCATCATGAGATCGTCGTATCCGCCCACGTATTCACCTTCAATGTAAATTTGTGGGACGGTGGTTACTCTTCTGCCGGTTACTTCCGCGGCGGTTTTACCGATTTCTTCGAGATCGACCTTATCAAAAGGTATACCTCTCAGTTTTAGTTCCTCCATCGCCATGGCACAGAAGGGACAATTCTTTTTAGAATAAACTATAGACCGGTTGTCATCTTGCAAGGCGACACGTTCTACTTTCTCTGACACGTTTTCTGCACGAGACTTTGCCTCTGTGCGTAGATAGTACAAACCCTTTAGACCCTCTTTCCACGCCTTGATGTGCACTCTGTTCACATATGACTTAGGTGCACCTGCGGGGAAGAATAGGTTGACAGACTGACCTTGACAGATGTAAGGTTGTCGATCTGCGGCATGTTGTACCACCCAGTTCTGGTCAAGTTCTTGTGCGGTCTTAAATACCGCCTTCTCACCTTCATTCAAGAATGGTAGGTGTTGCACCGATCCTTTCTGAGTGATGATCGATGTCCAAGTTGATTCGTTGTTCTCACCCTTTTCTTCGAGTAGTTCTTCAAGGTATCTGTTCTTCACAAGAAAAGAACCCGCACGTGTGCGATGCGTATACGCATTCGCCTTATTTGGTTCTATAGAGGGAGAGGTTGACAGGATAACTCCGCTGGAGGCATTTGGTGCAATCGCCATAAGATGAGAATTCCGTCGACCTGAACCCACGCCGTCTGGGTATTCCCCACGCTCAATAGCGAGGAGTTCGGTTTCGGATACGGCTTCGTCGCGGATGTGACTAAACACAACGTCGTTGATTTCGCTTGCCTTATCAGATTCCCATGCAACGGCGTGTTTTTGGAGAAGTGAGTGGAAACCCATTGCTCCGAGTCCGAGCGATCTTTCTCTTGTTGCACTATACTTTGCTCTTGAGACGGTGTCGGGAGCGTTGTCAATAAAATACTGCAATACGTTATCAAGCATCCTAATAAGATCCCGCACAATAGTGGTATCTTTCCATTCATCATAATACTCCAGATTAAGTGAGGACAAACAACAAACTGCGGTTCGATCTTCACTCGTAGGTAGGTGGATCTCATTACACAAATTTGACCCGTTGATCCGCAACCCCAAATCTTTCAAGGGTTGTGGTAAGTGTTCGTTTGCGGTATCGATGAAATTTAGATAGGGTTCACCTGTACGGAAACGAACTTCTAGGATTCGTTCCCACAACTTACGTGCATTGATAGACTCTTTGACCTCTCCATCTTTAGGGTCACGTAAATCAAAGTCTGTGTTATCGATCACTGCCTGCATAAACTCATCGGTGATATTGAGTGCGTTATGAAGGTTCAATGCCTTTCGTTGCACATCACCTGTAGGGATACGCATATTCAAGAACTCTACGATATCGGGGTGTGACACGTCCATATACGCAGCATACGACCCCTTACGTGTCCTACCTTGACGGTAGGCAATCATGTCTGCGTCTACGGTGTGGAGAAAAGGTATTGGACCAGGCGCGACATCTGATACTGTTCTAACGTCGGACCAATGTCCACCAACACCGCCGCCATAAACACTAAGCCAACGCAGTTCAGAAGTATGATCAATGAGTCCTTCAAGAGTGTCCGGAACGTAGGTAAGGAAACATGAGATAGGCATACCCTTGCCTTGTCCATGCCCGTTCGGAGCATTCGATAACACTGGCGAAGCAAACATAAACCATTTTTTAGAGACGTAATCATAGAGTCTCTGCGCGAGGTCATCGTCTCCCGCAGACCACGCGATCGACGCACGTCTAAATCCTTCTTGTGGTGATGATTCATATTCGTTGAGGTAAAAGTCTTTTAACATCCCGACTGCATAGTCTTGTAAGAGAGAGTCGCGGGATTGATCTAATTTAACAGGCATAAAAAAATACTCGATTTACAGAGATTGATAACTTCAGATATTATACACTATATCTAGTCTTTTGTCAACTGGTCTTCTACAACCTGTTGGTTCTTTTCCAACCAATCCTCTGCATCGGTATCTTCATCGCCCTGTGTCGCCTTACGGTAATATAGGATGATTTCCTTCTGTTGACGTATGTAACGTCGGATCTCTTGAAGGTTAAAGGCCATATTCTCATATGCCTGTGGTGTTAGACCGAACAAAACAAAGGTACCACCCTGCATCTTCTCTAGTCTCACAATCTGTTCTTCCATGTTTTTTTCGGTTATGACAAAGAACTCTACGTCTTCTAGAGAAATTTCTTGTGGTAAAGGTGGTTGGTAAATTTCGAGTGTCTCATACTCAGTGACCGTCTTGATAATCGGTTCTGGTGCAGTCACCGGTTGTTGAGGTTTAAGAAACGGTATACTGGTGCACCCTGAAAGGAACACCAACGCGAGTATAATATTAAAGAGTTTCATCTGCATCTGCAACCTCGCGTGAGTCTTGTTCAATAGAACGGAACACCTTTTCCGTACCATTGTTTATTCTAGGTTCGATCAAGCCGGGTTTTACCCGTGCCAATTTAGTGAGATCGTGTCTCTTGAAAATGGAGACATATTCGTCTCGTTCTGCGGCGAGAGTGTTTGCTCTCTCTGTGAGTTCTCCGACCGCTTTGAGTTGATTCTGCAAGTTGTTCTCTGCCTTCTCTCGTGCGCGAGTCTCTTTCTCCAGCGCACTTTCCATTGTGATGACATTTGTTTTGAGAACAGCGTTATTGGATTCTAACTGTGCGATCTCTGTGTTGAGACCATTGACAGTGTATTGATGATATGCATATCCACTACCTGCAAGGATTAGGATCAGTGGTAACATTTTGATGAATGCAAACATTATTTAATTTTCCGTACCTGATAGTTGAAAGGGTCTTGTGTATTTAGTTCAAACGGTTCTCCAGTAACCAGTTTCCCTTTCAATCTTTTGGGACTAATTATCTCGATGTGGCTGAACTCATAAGAAGTTTTCTTTTGGGGGTCTAACCAAATAATGACCTCCCATTCATTGACAAAGAATTTTATCCAGAACCAGACAAAGGGTTTAGCAATCCAACGTCCCAGCGAGGATACAGTTGTTGATAAAATTTGACCAATTTTCTTCAATTTCTTCACGCTCCTTATAGGATCGGTAGAGTGCATCTTTCATACTATCTGGTGATTGATGATACTCTTTCCATTCCTCTGGTGTCATAAATTTTTTCGCGGGATATGATACTCCCAATTCCAACGAGTAATACAACTGCCCCGTTACTAAATCTTCATGTGACTCAAGATTCGGCGATACTGCAACACAACCGGACAGTAACAACAAGACCGGTAGTAAACGAATCATGGTACTAACTTTTTTCTCTTACCTAAAATTTCAACATAATGACGTGTCAAGATCTTTGGTCGACGTTTCTTTTTCGTCGGACCCATGTTCTTGGTGTCTGCGGGAATACCTGCGTCCGCTGCGGTCATCATCTCTTCATCAAACATCTGTTTGAACGTCTTCATCGGTAAATCTCTCCAAGTGTGACATACAAGGGTTGTCCTGTATTTATGTGTTCGACCACGTACATCTTGAACCCAAGGAAAACTTCTACTGGGTAACAGTCCTCTTTGACTCTGATCGTATCATTCTTGCTTGCAATGTCTTGACATTGAATTATGTCGAGTTTGTCTTCTCGCAATCGATACACGCCAGGCGCGAGTTGTTCTTCATCTAAAAGATACCATGCGGTTTGTTCTTTGATGAGATCCTTCTGGTCGACTCCGGACTGTCTCAGTATCTTGTCTACAGATACCGGCGACAGATCGTATTTCTCTTTCAAAAGAAAAAGTGCGGCAGCATAAGATGCAAGACGACTCTTCCCGCCCGGCAACTTCTCTAGCATTCGTTTTACGTTGAACACCAGTCTCATAAAAGTACTGTACGCATCCTTCTCTTCGCTTGATTCTATTTTCTTGCTTCTGACTCGTTTCCCGTCTTTGTCAATGATCCCTAGTTTAAATGCATCGGTTTCATCGAAGGGAGTTGTCAACATCTTCACAAATCTGAAAGTGTAAAAAAGATCGCCTGCGCGGCTTGCTAATGACATTAAATTTTCCTCAGCTCTGCTACTATGTCGTTATCCATTGGTATACTAGCATATTTAGTATTTTCGATAAGTTGAAGATAGATCAAAAAGGGTTTAATTATCTGCCAATCTTCCGAATCGGGTATTTTGAACTCCAGCATTTTTAGACCCGGCTCGATCCCAAAACAGTTGAAGATAACAACAAGGTGATTGAGTAGTAAATTGACCGGTGGGTTACCATTATCGCGATATCGGGTAATGAGTCTCTTTATGTACTTAAACCGTCTCAGATCCTCGTAGAATTCGTCTGCGTCGACGCAACGAGGGTTATAGTAGTTACGGATAGCAAAGAGTTCGAAATTGCTTTCACGGAGTTCATCAAACAACTGCATACAAATAGTCCAAATAAAAATCTTACAGGTATTTAGTTAGAACGCAACCTTCCAACTGACACCTATAGAATCATTATGTATTATCGCACCGACACGACCCATAGTCAATCCAAGTGTGACGGTGTTCGTTTCGTCCGGTTCATAGTGACCGATTGCCCAATACATACCGCCACTGATCAATAGATTAATCGCAATGGACTTGTCTCTGTGTGCACTTGGTCCATACAACCACTTGTTCGCCTCAGTATATCCATTCCTGAGACCGACCCTAGTTTGTCTGTGGTCTATGTATGCCGCAGTATTGTACGCAAGAAACAACCGTCTCTCCGCTGGTGTCCACTCATCAAAGTGTCGGAACTCCGCATAAGCGGGTTCGGCACTAAGAATCAGAAAGAGGATTATCGAGAGATTTCTGAAGAGTTTCGCGTAGGTCTTCATCCAAGTCCTCCATCTTTTGATCGATTCGGTTTTCTACCTCACGAAGTGTATCGCGAACATCTTTCTCCGACTCTCTAGTCAAAGTGGCCATATCTCGCAGACGTTCATCAATATCGTCTTGAATGTCCTTGACTCGTGTACTGGTCTTGTCAGTGACTCGTTCGACACGATCGATGTCTGCTCTCAGACTACCTTTGATGTCTCGTGTGAACTCGATCGCTTCGTCTAGTTTTGTTTCTATAACAGCGTTACGTGCTTCGATCGCACCTACGTCGATGTTCTGAACGACTTCCCGCATGTCCATGTAATCCTTGTAAAACTCAAAACCTGCCCATGATGCACCACCCAAGGTAGACAATGCAGTGAAAACAATCGCAGCCTTACCACCCTTGAATGTCATTCCTGCAAATTCAAACTCTGCCATTTACTTTACCTCGCACTTGCTATCAATGTCACTGTAAATACAATAAGAACTACGGCGACAGCCATACCTGCGAGCAGTGCGGCACAATCTATCCAGAACGCTTTACGACGAGCAGCATGAATCTTTGCTTTGGTTCTCGCGGCGCGAATGTTTCTTCGCTCCTGCATCATGTCTTCATAGAACTGTGTCTGACCTGTGTAAATCAGATACTCACGCAGTTCCTTTTCCATCATCGCGACTTGGTGTTTTGCCTGTGTGATTCGTAGTGCCTCTGCTTCAACACTACCACCTTTCAGCAACTTCATGACACCAGCACCGGACTCGTTGTCTATGTTGTGGTCGATAATAGCATCCTTCGCCTCGAAAAACTTAGCGAAGTATCCTATCGTTTCTGTGACCTCACGTCCCTGTTCAAGTGCCCCTTTTATCCCCTTGAATGCAGCACCTGCAACTTGAACCGCTACCATGACTTCCATCATAGTTAATGCCTCTTATGTTATTATTATGTGACATTCTATTGATTCTCTTCAAACTGGAGTCTCCTCAAATTCGCGACTTCCGCTTTTAGTTTGGCGACCTCCAACCTTCTTCTTTCGAGTTCTAACTTATAGAGAGTGTTGCAGTTTAGTCTTTCCTTTGGCGCACCAATAGGAATGGTAATCCTTGCATACACACCCACGTCTCTCATAAAATCACCACTACTACCATACAACTGTGGATTGTAGGTTGGGTTATTGAACGAACTGTTATAACCCTGTTGGTCCAAAATACCAACCACTCCGAACTCCATCTGTGTAGACGATCCGATTGCCATACGACAATCTAAGTCACCTGCACGGATTTGATCCGATGCATATGTTTGTGGTGCTGTCGGTATATTTAGGTTCAAAGAGCTATTTGCACTCTGTCCCCACGCAACCGGACTCAACATCATCAAAAATAGTATAAGTTTTCTCATAGATCTCACGATTTTATTTTAGAGCATATCCTCGACGTAACAATCGTTCCTTTTTCTTGTTGAGATAGACTTCTAGAACTCGTGCAAAAATATCGAACTCTATCTTTGTCTTTTTCCCTTATATGTATATCTATAGTTTTCCGCGACAAATAATTGACGTTAACTAATTTATCTGTCGTCGCGAACGGAACAGAGTTCCAGTCATCGTCAAATACATCGATCTGGAAATACGATATATCACTCCTTGCGTTGTACAAGAGCATTCTTGCTCTAAGAACGCCTGATACATACGAAGGTTCAAGGGTTGGATATGTAGGTGTCCATTGGTGGGCAGATGCCTGCCCACTTAGAACAATCAAAAGTAACATAATATATCGCATAGGTTTTACTTAGCGATACATTCTGCACTTACTGAAGCACGGTACACACCGCCGGGGAATGACTTCCCATAACCGTACTCTGCTTCTGAAGTGATTTTGAACCATGCACTCCCTGCAACGTCAAGATCAAACTCAGTAACATTTTCCCACTCGACTTTGTTGGTTTCGAAGTCCATATTTGCATCCGACACTTCAGATACCTCGACTTCTCCGTCCCAGTTCACAACATCGTTCAGTGTGGGTGATGTTGTAAATGAGTTGGGCCATGTAATCTGCGCCTTGTAGTAGTCCGCTTCGATAATATCGTAACGAACAATCGGTAGGACACCACCGTCTGTAGCGACAGTACTCAACTTGTCTGGAGTCGGGTTACCAAATACTCCGGGCGTGTCAGTTGTGATGACACATTTAGACTCGATATTTCCTGTAATTGGAACATCAACGTTCGCTGCGGCGATTCCGGAAAATGCACACAACGCAGTTGCTGTCACGATTGCTTGCTTTAACATATTGCTTCCTTATTTTTTGTTATCTTCGTATTGGGCATTGACCATTTTTTCATGCAGTAATTGTTGCGCCATGCTCACCCTCTTCCCTTTTGGATTGGTAGGGAGTTTACCATCTACCAAGACCGTGGTTTCTTCGTAGACACCACCGTCTATGACAGTCTCTAGATATGGTTCAGGTAGTGCCCCAAGCGCCAGTAACGCATTATACTGCGCCTGAGCGGTGTTATCGAGTAACTGTGGGTTCTGTCCTGCACCAAGTGCGACTTCTAACCTTTCGCGTCTCTTCTGTGCGAGTGCTTTGCGTCGATCAATTTCTTCCTGTTCTTCATCTGATCTCTCGATTTTCTTAGACTCTTCGTCGTCCTGTACGAACTGTGCGTTCATGTCATCGTACATCGACAAATCAACTTCAGGAATATCTGGAATAGGTGGTACATAGTCCGGACAACTTGGATCAGACTGTGGATCAAAACAAGGATCAAACTGGTAATTGTATATGACTCTCGCGTCCTCTACCGTGCCCTCACCGTCGATCTCAATAGAACCGTCTCCCCACCTTTCTAATCGGATATTCTCTACGGGTACTAACTTAAATATGGAGTTGCCGGGTCGACCAGACCAGTCGTCCGCTTCTCTGAAAATGTACTCACCCTCGTTCTGAGCGTCCTCATTTTGCACGTAGACGATCATATCTGATTCGGGGTCTTTGACTGCGACATATCTATAGATGACACCAGTTACCTCAAGACCTGCTTGTTGAGGTAATATGTTCTGCATGACCCAGTTGTAACCAAAGTCTGCCGCGTTTGTCGTCTGTCCGAATACTATCTCAGAGTAAGAGTAAGAGGAGTAAGACGCCAATGCCACTACTAGCCCAAACGACTTTATTATCCTCGTTAATCCATTTCTCATTTACTTCTCCCTCTTCAGGCACCTCAGTCATATCAGTAGACTGCCATGCGAGTTTTGCATCCTCGCCAATCATACCGTCATATGGACATGGTGTTCCTGCGTTCATCATAGCGTCAAAAACCCGTTTATCTTGACACATTGTACTTACTGCAGCAACTTTCATGCCCATATCGTACAATGTTTTACTTAATTTCAACATTTCACACGTCTCATCCGTGACCTGTGATCCCATTGAAATACCAAGTATCTGAGTCTGTACCGCTCCCGCAACACCAAACGTACACAAATCAGAGTTCGACGTATTGATAGTCGGACTGATCGCAGATGGGGGTGGAGATTCAATTATATTCTTGATCTGCCCATTTGTGGTCACCGTACTATCTGTCGTAGACTCTGTCCTAATTACATCGTCAACTGGAGTAGGTTCTTCTGGGGACGTATCGTCCTGTGCAAAAGAAAGACTACTTACCATCAACGCACCTAATAACATCCAATTTATTTTACGCATAAAAAAATACCCATGATTTAAAATAGTATATATCATGGGTATTTATAAGAGTTGGGTAGGGGGGTGTCGGAAAAATGACACCTTTGTCTACGTATTAGTACGTACTAATGTGAATTATTTTTTCCCAGACCACGCTTGTGCACCGAAAAACGCAGCGACAATACCTGCGACAGCGATAAAGTATACGCCTGCCATGTCACCCAATATTCGTGCACCATCGTCTAAGTTTGCAATATTTGCAAGTACAACCATCACTGGATATGCCAACATTCCCCACATGGCGAACCATGCCATTGAACGTTGTGCATCACGCATCGCGTCTTGGTCTTCGAGTTCCTTTCTCTTGAACTCCATGTACATTGCATGTTCTTGTTCTGTTACTTTTCCGTCACCGTTCGTATCTGCCGGGTGAAACCCCGCTTCTTTTATGTCTTCACCCATCTGCGTTTTCCTCATCGATGAGGTCTTGTTCATATCGATCTAGATCATCCTGCATAGGTTGATGCCACGCAGTTTCTTCTTCTGTTAATTCACGTTCTACTGCGGGTGCTTCATGCAGAGTTTGTGGTGGATGGGGTTGCCACTGAGGTTCTGGTGCGGGCGCGGGTGCTTTGTCATGATGCCACGCAGCGATGAACTCAGGAGAGATTCGTTGTGACTTTAACAACTCTCCTGTTCTCTCGTGTACCCAACCCCTTGTTGTTGGTATTGCGTTTTTAGGATGTGCCATTATTGATCTCCTTTTAGTACGTGACCCCACTTACCCCACGCCCATGTCGCGGCGGCTCCTACTACTACTCCAACAATAAATTCCATTACTTGCCTCCTTTTGGCGGTGTCTTGTCTCCTACTCCAAGATTATCATTACCACGAGACTTTGCTTGCTTTGTTACACGACCCGCTTTTGATGCGTCATCGTGTCCCACTGTGACTGGTGTGATGTCCGCTTCCTTCGGATCATCGATACCATTCTCTTTACCCATATCCTGTGCGCCCTTACCCTTGAACTTGTCGAGCATTTTCTTCTCGCCATCATGGGCACCCTTGGTGTGCTGGTCACGTTTTTCTGTAACCGCATCACGAAGCATTCGACCCAAACGGACTCCATAAGACTCACCCATTCGAGATTGCATTTCCTTCTGCTTCTTGTTGGCAGCATCAGTGTGACCTTGTGCAATTTTAGAATGTGCGTGTGCCTTTTCATGATTACCGTCAGAGTGATACTCCATAGCCTTCATGTGCGCCTTCTGTGCACGATCATGCATTCTTGCAAGAACTTTGTGTTGGTCTGCACTGTGATCATTGCTTCCACCCTTCCGTGCTTGTGCTTCGTGATGTCGCGCTTGATCGTCATGGTGATCTATGTGATCGTCATGATGTTGTGCTTTCTGAGCATTAAACACCTCTTGAACTTTATGCTTCTTCTGAGCGTGCATGTGATGCTTTTCTGCGATGATTGTCAAAGACTCTACGGGAACATTTACTTCGACACCGTGCTCGAACATTACGTCGTAGTGAGTTACAACACCTGAACCATCTTCCTGTTCTACGAGTGTGTGCTGACCGGATATGCACTCACCGTAACCCCACTGTTCAGATGTAACGTGTGTTGCACAGTCGTGCTTCAGTGCCTTGTTAGCAGACTTCGAATCGAGATCGTCTTCTAACTTTTTCTTATCAGACTTCTCTGCACGAGGACAGTCGGGTTCATGGTTTTCCATAGACCCACCGCAGTCTGGACACTTCTGCATCTCATCTGCCGCTTCCTTCTGCATTGCTTTACCGATCGCCTTACGACGTTTGTGTAGATACTCATCTGAAGAATCTACATCACCATCGTTATCGATGTCCTTGTCCTTACGGTTTGCAAACTTCTTCTTTGCTGCCTTAGGATCTACTTTGTCCAGACCCTCACCGTCGTCAGACTGGTCGTTAGACGCGTCGTCTGCAAACTGGTGTTTGACTTCTGGTTCTGGTTTCTTAGGTTGTGGTGGCTTTGGGGGAGTGTTTGCCTTTTCGGTCACCTCCGCCCACAGTTCTGCCATTTTTTTAATCAACATTGGGTTCATTTTTTATCTCCGGTCAAGAAAGAAAGTTGGTTAATGTTGCACCTACTACAGTCGCAACAACACCGATGAGTGCCCAAGCGAATTTCTGCATAAATGCTACTTTTTCTACTAAAGTTACAACGTGCGAATCAATGTTGTCGATCTTTGACGACAGACGATTCATACGCTCATGTTGTTCTACGCGACGGACTTCCAAGTCGTCCATCTTTTCTTCGACGCGAGCCAACTGAATGACAGCTTCTGACATCCTATCTAATTTTTGCTCTATACGGTCTAGTCGACCAGCATTAGTTTCTGCCATTAGTTATCTACTTTCGCCCCCGCTCTCCACTGCCAACAAGACCAATACCGTGCCTTCCACTTGGGGCCGGGGTTGTCGCAGTTATGTCTTGCGCGAAATGACTTGCGTCTTGCTGGGTCATCTCGCTTGATTTCCATATCTGGTGAACCGAAAGATACCTTTACCACATTACCTTTCTCGTTCTTGGTATACACATAGAACTTTTTAGTACCACCACGCACGGGATCATTCAGAGTAACTTTCTTACCCTGATACTCCGCTTCGGTGATCTCCAGATCTTCGTACAGTGACTCGCACTTACAATCGATTTCGTCTGCCCGATGATCTTTAAACTTCTTCATTTTCGTTCCCTTTCGACTTCAGATAGTCGGTTGCGCTATCAAGGTAGTCGTTTGCTTTTGTAATTTTGTTTTGAACCCATTCTGGAAGATTGTCATCGTCACCCAACATCTTCATCAAGTCTTGTGCATTCCGCACAATGGTCTTGAGTTGAGTCTTCGCCATTTCCCCTTCTTGATCATATTCGTTAGGGTCTTTGTCTTCTCTCAGTCTTAGGTTTTTAAACGTTTTCATGGTTCTATTTATACCTTTGGATTATTGAATGTACATATTCAATTCATACGACTTACCCGTGTTGTAGACCTGAACGTGCAGATTACGACGCGGGTTATTTGTTTTGAGAATGTAACTATTCGTCTTACCCGTAGATGGTTTACGAGGACCAGAAGCAACCTTGTCATCGATCTCTGAGTCTTTGACAATCAAACCCTTTTTCTTGGCAAAATCATACGCATGTTTCATTGCCATAGAGAAATCTTTGTGGTATAGGTCATACCCACTGGCAGACTTACTTGCGTCTCTCTTCTCAGTGACTCTCTTCGCGGTTGCGGTTGCGATCGCCATCTTTTTGTCCATAGGCATATCAGGGTTATCACGTTGGATTGCTTTTGCGATCTTCTCTCTTTTCTTTAACTCATTTGGAGTAAGAGTTTTTTCTCGCATGATGCGACCGCGCACCATCTTGAACCCACCTTTCTTGAGTATAATCGCAACTCTGTCACGTGGATCAGTGTCCATTGTTCGGACGTGATGCATCAACTCTTTGTTCGCCTTGTCCTGTACATTGACGTTAGAGTTTCTACCGATTTTACGCACCAACGTCGCAGTCTTTTCGAAGTCGTCTTTGTCAATACCACCATGCTTCTTGGCGTAGGTATCCAATTCTTTTGCAGTCTTCTCATAGTCGACTGCCTCGTTCTTGGGTTTCTCTCCACGTTCTTTTTTAGAGATTGCAATCGCTGCCTGTTGTGCGGCAGAGACTGCTTCTTTCTGACGAACCTCTTTAAATTTTTTCATCTCTTTACCCTTTGCCGAGTAGTTCTTTTGCTTTGGCACGGTCGTGGAATCTGAACTGACGATTCTTACCGTCTTTGTCATCTCTGACAATGTAACCTTGTGCCGTTACCTTTGTGATCTTACCCATTCTCTTGGTACCAGAACCATCGTAGTAATCTAACTCAAGACCGACTCGTGCTTCACCTTTCTTCTCTGTACCCATACCCTTCACGGCAAGTTTACGAAAGTCTTCATTCACGGTATCTTCTCTAACACCTGCAAAAATATCTCTCAACTCTTCGAATGACTTGGGTGCGTTGTGGTCAACAGACTCTTTCTTCCAACTACCACCTGCTGCCTTATACTTTTTTGCTGCCCAGCCATTTGCGTAAGCGCTGGGATATACATCAAATTTCGCCTTTGCCTGCGCCTTAAACTTCGCCCAGAGTGAGGGATTAGTTGGTACGTTCTTCTCATCGAGTGATTCTTCTGCGAGTTCCCAACCCTTTTTCAGATATTCTTTCTCTTTACCCTTATCGATGACGATGACCTTTCCTTTCTTAACGACCATTACATCTTTCTTGGGGTCTTTCATCTGACGTGCTTCTTCGACTGACTCTTTGACCAACCCACGTTTAATCAACTCTTTTGTGACCGACCTTATGATTTCACCCTTTTTGCCTTTGTACTTACGGTAAAACATCATCAACTCTTTATTAGTCTGCTTTGACACATTCATCTCTTCGAGTTCGACCGACTCATTGATCTTATAAGACTTCATGGATGCCGCCATATCACCAAGTGCAAGTGTTGCGTCTTTACCACCACGACTGTACAAGAAGAACTTCATACCGCCTGGCTTACCCTTCAACTGCATGGTAACCTTGTCCACGTTATACTTGTTACTTCGTGATTTACTTTTCACAACAAAAGTGTTGGTAGTCCCAGAACGGATTGATGAGTCATAGGTGATCGTGATCTCATCTCCCTTTTTTAGTTTATCAAAATCCGACCGCGTCACGGTGGCTTCGTTGATTGATTCTTTCACTGCTTTTTTCTCCTCCGTGTTATAAGTCAACTTCATGATTGGACCCATCGCACCTTTATTGTAAAGTCCGTGTTTGGTCAGAAGTTTTCGTATCTCTTTACCTTCTTCTTTATCGAAGGTGTTGTTGACAATACCCTGAATCCTTGATGCAGATTTCTGTATAATTTCTTGACCCTTAATATCAGAGTATCCAGTTTTAGATTTACCACTCTGCATCATCCTCATTCTTAACGCGATCGTTGATAATGCATCTCCGACAGATTGGAAGTTTCTATCCTTGTTTCTATCAAACTCCCGTGCGGCCGTCTTGAACTTATTGATGTTAGACGATTCGTTGACTGATTCCTTCATACCCTTAATATGATTGATAGCTGCTTGCTTTGACTTGGTAAATGATTGAAAGGTCTTCCACTCTTTCCCGTCAATGTGAACAACAACGGGGTCAGTCATCTTTTTGCCTTTACGGAAATGTGTGTGAGTGTGGTCTTTACCATTCGCATCCTTGTAAACATAGGAAGCAATAAATTTCATTCCTGCGGGAACCTTCGATGCTTCGTTGACTGATTCTTTTTTATCGGTCTTAACCATAATGGGTTTATTCCCTGTGCCTGGCCGATCCGCCATAGGATCTTGTCTTCTCTTACGTCGCGCAGATGATGCACGGTCCTTTTTACTCATCGAGTGTGCCTTGTCGCGGGGCATACACTTAGGTTTACCCTCGCCTGGCTCTCGTGCACACTGTCCTTTGATCTCTCCATCGGTACCGACACGAACCCAATCACCTTTCTTGCCCTTACCGAACCACTTACGTAGATCTTCGAGTTTACTCTCCACCGTTCAACTGCCCCTTGTGTTTCTGGTATCCACGTTTTGCGTCTTTCTTTCTGTCCCTGTGCGTTGCAGCTTTGTTAAATCTGTTCATGTTCTTCGCGACAGGATTAGATTTGATACCCGCTGGTGGATGTGGTCTGTCGTATTTTGATTCGTTTGGATCTGTCTCACGGTTCTTACGACGTGCACGTGCAAGTCTTGCGCGATCCAACATGCTGTCATGTCGAACTGCATCCTGTTTCTTCTCTCGATCGATACGTGCCTTCGCCTGTTTCACTGCATCTTCATCGACATCTTGGCCGGGAGTCATCTTTTTCGCTTTCTTGGTCGCTTCAGGTGTACCCCAGTCTAGTTGATAATTCTCTCTTTGGAGTGTAGGGTAGTCAATAAGGTGTTTGGGTAATGCACCCGCCTTTACCATGTCTCGTAACACTCGATCGATAACGCGGATGTCACCACCCGTCATCTGTGCAACTTTACGTAGGTTTGCAGACGCCTTGCCGGGATTCTTTTTACGCAAATCCAAGAACATTCTTACAACCTTTTCGTACTTTTTCTTGTGAGCGTTGCGGTCAAAGAACATCTTGATCATGTGGAATGTGTCTTTCTCGACAAGGTCTTCGAGATCTCTCCATCTCATTTCTTTGGTAGACTCTATGAGTTCTACATCATCTATCCAATGTCTGCGAACACCATCACCGATATCAACAATAACGTAATTGGTACCAAGGCGATGTATAGTCCCTGTATCGCCAGATCGCGTTCGGACTTGATCTCCTTCATTGAACAGTTCTCCCTCGATATACTTTTCACGTGTCTCAGATACGGGTTCAAGGTTTATCTTATTCTTGAACTCTTTAACTTCTTTCAGACCCATACCCACGCGAACGTCATTGAACAGTTTCTTTGCGTCCCTGTTGTTCATCTGTGTAGGTACACCCTGAGAAAACGTTGTGAAATCATTTTTCTTTGCAGACTCACGTTGACGTGTCGCGGACATTCCTGACTCACCATCCGCGTCTGGATCACGATCCGCACTAGCCATCACATTGATGTTTTCGAAGTTATAGAATCCGTGCCGACCTTTCTTGCCGTTGTACTTGTTTAGAAGCGCCTCAAACTCTGTTTGACGATCCTGACCAACGACCATGTTGATCTTGTTGAATCCTTGTTCGTAGAGTTTGGTCGCGACATCAAAGACGGTGCGTGATCCCTTATCCATAATCACATTACGTGCGTGTTTAGGATACATCTTACGGACGTGTTTGATTTTCTGTTCGTAGGTCAAAGGGTTCTTTCGAGCGTCCTGTGACTGCGACAGATAGACCATGTACGGAGTCTTGCCCGCCTTTGCGGACATGACATTCATGAGTCTACCGTGACCGATATGAGGCGGATTCATGCGACCATACGTGAAGTAGATCTCACGTTCCTCTTCGACCAAATATTGTTTAAACGATGGTATCATTATTTTTTACGTGCCTTATCTGCTTTGCGAACGTCTGGAAGTAACTTACGTGCAATCGCTTGTATACGCGTAGACATACCCGCAATTTTCTTTTCAATTTCACCACGGCGTTGAGGTGTCAATTCTGAACGTGACATCCCCTTTGAGAATTTCTTGAAGAGTTGGTTACGTGCTTGTTTCTGTGCGCGTTTGACTAAAGTCTGTTGGTTTGCAGATTTCTGCATCGCACGTTTGCGACCCATCTTTAGTTTTGCCTTGTTTCGTTTCATCGCACGAGCGAGGGCACGTCGAGACTGAAAACTCAGTGCTTCTTCGGTATCCTGAAGTTTTCTTTTCTTTGCCCGATACGCAATCTGATCATCACCCGACTGGGTATAATCGACAGCTATGAAGTCTTTAAATCCAAGTGGTTTAGCCACTATCGTTTCTCCTGTTGGTTTCTTCCATTTGTCAAAACTAAATGGGTAGAAAGTCTGAGACAAATTCTACCAATCACTACCAAGTGTTGTATATTATTTATACAAATTTAAATCTCGTTTGCGTACCTGTGATTAACTTCTGCGTGTTTTTCTTCATCTTTACGTATTCGTTCAATCATGTGATAGACGTGTGAGTCCTTTCTCATATTGTAGTACTCAATAGCAATCTCTGGTGCTGGTGGATTATCTAGTACACCTTTACGGATCAACATCAAATACGTGTCATAACTCTTCACCGCTTCCTCTTCAAAATACGCAGTCAACCTGTGTGCGTACTTCGGAAAGAAAATGTACAACGCCAAGTAGTAGTGCCAGAACACACCTTGAATGACGTACACCATAAACCTCTCGAAAGCGTTTGGTTTCACTACCTCCATCATGAACATCAAGTGTTTGCGTTCGTTCTCCGCTTCTGCAAGTAACTCGTGGATCTTTGCACCGTTCCCGCGTTGCATACGTCGCAGTGATCTCAGGTGAGTGACCATACCGCCCACCATGCCTGGCACTCCGGCGACTGTCTCTAGAATCAGTGCACGTTTATCATATCGTTTTCGAAACCAAAGGTCCGCAAATACGCGAAATGCTTTGGTCATTCCTCTTGCAAGTTTGTCTCTCATACTAACCCTCAATTTTTGCGTATGGTCCAGAGAAACTGTTTTTGGACCCCGCGTAAAAATATAGATCCTTAACGATCTTGTCTTGAACTGTCGATGACTGATTGTTTAGTATCGACGCAATCTTAAATCCAAGATACTTCGAGTACCTCCACTTCGGAGACTGTTGCATCGACAGTATCTTATGTTGACCCCTGTCGGGTAGATTGTTAATACCCAACGAATTTGCCATGTCGTATATTTCCTCCACCAATCTATCGTCTTTTGTTCGAACTCGTGTTGCGATAGATTCACTTGTGGGAAGTGTGACTCTAGCGTGTTGTTTAAAAATGAATGTCGCGGGTCCAAGCGACACCTTTCCTTGGTTCGCAGACTGACCCTTGATTTCCCCCTGAAATCCTGTAAGTCCATCACCATCACCAAATGATCTGAACTGAATACGGTCGTATGCGTTTACACCGAACTTGAGATAGATGTCCATCGAATCATATATGGTGGCACGATCATTAGCTTTCAATGTGAAACCCCTAAAACCAACCGTTGAGGATGTGGTCTCTTCAAGGTTCAACTCAGAGAAAAGAACGGTAGAACTTTCGATCTTTTTGAGTGACACCCCTACGACCTTTTTTTCCTTATACAGTTTCTTCATCTCACCGTTGAGTCCCTTTAGACTTTTTGATCCGGTGATAGATGACATGTCATGACCGCTTTTGATCATGTACATGTCTGCTGGAGACCATTTGTTCAAGTTACCGAACGCACGTTCTTGACGGTTGACCAACTTGAATGTATTCTCGATCTCATCGACCTTACCACTACCACGGTGAAATCGATAGTCGGTTACACTTCTAAACTTGTCGTAGAGTTTGTTTGCACCTAGTATCGATGATTTAACCCAGTCGTCGGGTAACTGTTTCATGTTCTCCAATGGTTCGGTTACGTCGATATAATTACTGGCGGTTTCGAATTGTGCAGGAGAAATGATTTCATCCAGTGACAGTTTTCTTCTGAAAACATACCAGACCAATGCACAATAAAGACACTGTGCAGATTCTACCAACGCGGTGACATCGGAACCCGCACCTGAACCACCACTACCACCACCAAACTCATCGGTCTTTTTCAGACTATCCATGCGGATAAGGGTGCCGGTCGTCGCGTCTTTGAAAAGGTTTTGATTACCCTTCAACGATTCTAGGTTACCGTCCTCGAACTTCTTTCCTATGTCATCCGTTGCATAATCAAGAATCTTTGACGTGCCATTCAAGAGTTCGAAAGGTTCCCTGCTCGCGATTTTCGAAACAAGTAACGTGTATCTCAGTTTTGGATGTTCTGGATGTCTAGGCGCAAATTCCTTGGACAACTCTCTTAGTGATAGTTTCGACATAGTTCCTCCATTGAGTTACTATTTATAGTATCACATAAAAAAGGGTGCGTAAAGCACCCAAGACCCAACTCATCACTGAGCGTTTTTACATTCGTTCGTATAACAGGTCGTACAACTTGTCGATCTGACCGTGATCACGATGATTACACATCTTGTACCAAACACGTCGTGCCTCTAGTGCATCCAACATGAGTAGTGTCTCTTCGCGCCACTCTTTCCAGAAGTCCGGATCGTGCTCGCGGATACTTTTCGCGTTGTGTGTGATGTCAAGAATCTTGATAAACTTCACCACGTCTGGTGCAAGAGCAAGTCGTGCACGATCGAGCGCCTTACGCTTGAGTCGATTACCAACAAACTCTTCTGGCTTGGTCAAGTACCAAACATACTCTGCGACCTTGTCACCAAAGTGTCGTCGTATCTGATCCATGTCGACCTCTGTGTCTTCTACAGTGTCGTGCAGAATCGCGGCGTAGAGTGCATCGCGTTCCATCTTCTCAGACCAAGACTGGTACATGAGACCAACCGCCAACACGTGCTGGACGTAGGGTTCACCTGTATACTTGCGGACCTGACCTTCGTGGGCGACCCGCGCAAACATCTTTACATAATCTAGACTAACCATAGTTTCCATAAAACTCACCACTTGACACACCATCGTAGATACTTGTTCTCTTCTCGATGACGCGTCCATTCATATATCCTTTTATCGGACGACCCGCTTGGGTGATAACCATAGTCACCCCACGAGAACCAATATTATAACCGATCTCACGATCGAACGCAACTATTACTGACTGAAAATCTTGGTAATTTTTCACTTCCAGAGGACATCCATCACGTTGAACGTGCAGTTCAAAGTCGCGCAGGCGAGACTCCTGTTCCTTGAGTTCATAGAACTCCTTTGCATACTCCGAACACTTCTCCAGAGTCACACGTTTCACACGTCGTTCACCGGACTCATCAAGAATGTACCGCCGGATTTCCGGCGGGATCTCATTGTAAGAACGAAAGAACCTAGTAGGTTCGGGAATGACAGTTTCCACTATACTCATGCTACCTCCGCCATCTCAAGTGCAAGGTTCATCGCACGTAGTTTCTTAGACTGGTTCGCACCAAACCATGCAGACTGCATTCGAGTATCTGCGTTGCGACCCAACTCGTGGTCAGTCATGTAAGTGACTGCGTTGACTGCGTTCCAGTATGAACCCATGGCGAAGTTCGCGCCAGGTTGTGTCTCAAGGACATCGTAGGTTCGCTTCGCAGTACGAGACAGATCGGCATAAGTCTTGACCTCTTTGTTCTTGTCCGCGATGGGGAACACGTTGTTGAAGAACTGAACCAAGTTCTCTTCAGTGACTCGCTTCTTCGCGAGGAATCGTGCAGCTTCTTTGTACTGTGCGAACTTCTCGTGAGCGATACCCAACTGATCCTTGACTATCTGTGGATCAAACGCACGACGGTGATTCAGTGTCACCTCATTCTTAGAACCCATGTTCAGTGACATAGTCAGAGTGTTGTTGCAGACCACACGAATCGGAGTGAATCGCACGTTGAGTGACTTACCGTACTGGTGTGGGTTAGAGAACAACAAGTAAGAATCGACTTGGTCATCACCAAGAACATCGAACGACTCGTTCACCTTTGCAAGTGCCCAGACGTTCTTACCGTCTGCGAGAGAACCCGCAGTGTGCATCTCCATATCACCAGCAAGACAGTACTCAGTAAAGAAGTCAAACGCCTCGACGTTCTGAACAGGTTCCCAGTTGTCACCGACCATCGGTGCGAGAACTTTGTTATCAGAAGAACGAACCAGAGCAGACGCGCCAGTAGGAATCATTTCCGGACCAGCATACGTGGGAACCTTTTCGACCTCCCAATCGCAACCTGCTTTCTCCATCATCTGACGGGGTGTAAGATCAGCAGCGACCTTCGTTCCAAGACCGTGCCATGGAACCTCACCCGCGTAAGCCATTGTTTCTACCATATGTGACATAATATATCCTCTTTCAATTATCAAATTACAAAGTAATTATACTTTATTTCCATAACAAATGCAAGCGTTTTCGAAACATTTTTTTAGATTATTTTGCTATAAGAGCATCACCATTCGCGCAGAATGGTTACAAGCAACATGAACCCCGAAATCGCGTTCAACATGATCAATGCACGGTCGCGCCAGATTACCGACACCCACAACCACATCATGATTCCGACAAACCCGAATCCTAAATCATACATTCGGTAGTCGATACCCGCAGATCGCATGGCGAGAGAGATCAGTATCAGAACCGATGCTGCCCACTTTAGATACCAATCGAAGTCATCGGGATACCAGTTCCGATCTGGTTTGATCCGACCTTGTGCACGGACCATTGGATCACCTTTACGAGAAGGAGTCATTGTCATCATCCCCCTCAATTACCCACCAGACTACCAAGAGTATACCGGCGACAATACTTAACGAAACTGTTACTGGATCAATCATGTTATAATCCCACTCGCGGCGCGAATATACTCCTTCTCAACCGCGTCTGCTGTCTTAACGCACAATACCACACCCGACTTGTTAAACGTCACCTCACCGACCTGTGGTGTCCCTGTCATCGCAACCGTGGGCATGAAACCCAAACTCTGACCATCCGGTGTCACGATGTGTGGATCACCGATGACAATCGTCGTGTCTGTTTCTAAACGGAACTTACCAACGTACTCCGCACCTGTCACGGCAACCACCGTGATCACATCATTAATTTGCATTTCTATAAACCTCATTAGTTGACTGTACTGAATGTAAAAGACGCAGTTCTATATCGTCACACAAATTCAAAAGTGCGGACACGTCTTTTGGAAAACAATGACCACCATACCCGAACTTGCCGTCTGGGCCTGGCACCTGAGTATGACTGAACCCGATACGTTTATCTAGACAAACTGATTCAATCATACCATCAAAATCTTGGAATCCTAACTGGTTGTAGAGTCGATACATCTCGTTCATGAACGTAACCTTCGTTGCAAGGAAAGTATTGATCACATACTTACCGAATGCAGCTTGTTCGAGAGATACGAATCGCACGTCCTTCAGTTTATCGAGACACGGCGCGAATAGTTCATGCCACCATCGCGCAGAACCACCACCATAGATTGCATACGTGCTGTCGAGAAACTCTTGTGTTGGATCATTACCGGTTGTCCCTCGAAGAAACTCAGGTGCAAACGTGGTGTCTGCCGGACAATTGTTTTTCAACCACAAAGGATCAATCGTCGACTTCACAAGGTACTTCATTTGAGGACCGTACTTGGTGAAAACATCTTCCACGTTTTCAGTCACACACTTCCCATCTTCACCCATCGGGGTTGCAACCGCAACGATAACCGCGTCAATAAAACAATCGTGTTCGTTGTTTTTCCCAAGCGCAGGATCATCAATCAGAACACAGAGATCATCTCTTTTTTTGAGAGCGGCATGTGCCGCTTTTCCCACTGGACCATAACCAGCAATAACAATATTCATCGTCGCATCTTCTCCATTCTTTTTTTGGACGCGATCCACTGATCAAACGTCATCGGTTTACGAGCATCACCATACGGCAGTTTACGCTCTTTGAATTCAGCTTTCAATGCTTTCGCCGCTTTGGTTCCCATGAACCTCGATGTCAACTTGGCGACTGCTTGTCGGAACGATCGACCGTGGTGTGGATGACCAGCGCAGTGCGCCAGTTCATGCAGTACCGTGTACTCGTTCATTCCAGTCTTTGTATCTAGCACGATACGATTCAACTCTACGTAGGCTAGTCCCGCGTTACCCGCACCATTCCTTTTCTTCGCGGAGATGGTTACCTTGGTACCTCGAAGGATAGCACCCACGTCATAATTTTGCCGCGACTCGTAAGCATCTAACCACAAATTAGTATAGGTCTTGGACTTAGTCACTTTGTTGACGTACTTCTGAACCTCTTCGATCGACTCGAACACTTTACCGTAACCGTTCGTCTCGTGAAACGCCCACTCCGCTTTGTAAGTCTTGAGTCGTTCGGAGTCTTTACCCCGAGCACCCTTGTTCTGTTTCTTGCAGTGTTCTCGCAAGTAGTCGTTGTACTGATCCTCGATCGAACCATAGAAAGGTCGCTCGAACGCATACTCTTTGTAAATACCTGTGTGCATTATGCTACCTCTTGTTCACGAATTTCGAAAACCATCTCACGAACATATTCGCGATCGACAGTGTCACCATCGAAGTCCATAGATGGTCGATATCCAAATCGTTTGATGGTACCCTCAACGACTTCCCAAGGTTGGAACCCGTAATCGTAGATTCCGCCGTGACCATAGAAGTCAAGGCAGTACTCGATGAAGTCTGCGATGTCATTTTCAGATGGTATCATCGCATCGTTAGGACGGAAAGACGTGGTGTACGCCTCGATAATTTTTTTGACCCCGTAGGTCCACTGAGTACGGTCGTACTTGCTCATAACAAAATCCTTAGGCATACTCTGCGTATGCTTCATCTTCGGGTAAAATTTGATAGTGTGACACATCTTGGTCACACTCGTAAAGGGCTTGAATTGCCTCGGCAAGATTGCCAAGGTCACCAGCGGCGACAAACTCGCCAGTGCGTGTATCAACAACAATTCCATTCATAATCTAAATCCTTATCTCAATTTACAAAGTAATTTTCTCACGGATTCGCATATAAGTCAAGCATTATTTTGCGAATTTTTAGACTTTGTTTTCATAAGGATATAACTTTTAAGTATATAGAAGACCGTATCCCATTACAAAACCTAGTGCCATCCCCATGCAAACCAGAAGCAAATACCCTACAAATCCATCGTTAGTGATCTGCACGGGTTCTTTGCGTTCTCTACGTCGCCACATGTGATCTCTGATCGGTTCCATTATACAACTCCCACGACTATACCAAGTCGTTTTTGCTTGTTCACGTTAACGGTGACACTGTCACCAATGTTACGGCGAGGACCACCCTCGACATCCAAGTACTTCAACTTTTGGATGATTCGTTCATTGTGTTTGGTGAACTCAATCAAGTATTCATTCCAAACGTAAATAGGGTTCTTAAACATCAATTCTCCTTAAAATTCCAATTCCAACTGGGGCGAGTCGAACAACAAGTCAAACGCGTCAAGTTCATTCTTCGCATGGCGTACCGCCTTCTCAAACAACATCCATATCGACTGGCGTCCTTTGCGTGACAACTTGAGAGTTGAACCCGCACGGTTGATGCGTAGGTAGTCAGACTCAAATTGGCACTGGCGTATGCGTTCAATCTCTTCTAAAATGTGGTGATCCTTCATTCCGATAGACTGGAACGAACCGGAGTCTTGTAACCACTTAGCAAGGATTTGTTCTTCACGATTTAACATATTCATCTCTTATCTCAAATTACAGGGTAATTGTCTCACAGATTACCGAAAAAGTCAATAGCTTTTGGTGAATACTCATCATTCATCAGGCGAATAATACACTTGGTGTATGATATCGTACACTAGGTGTTATGCAACCTCATCAACAATTGGTTTCGCGATCAAGTAGACACCGACCGCAGTAGGGACATCACAAAATGCGTACTCACTCACAAGCAACCGCCACTTCGCAAAGTAGTGAGTTGAATCATCTTGGGCGCAGTAAACCACCACCTGTTCACCTCGATCTGCAACGACCTCACCTAACAGGATCTCGTGCATTGCACCAGAATTGATCTCAACTGAACGACCTAACAAACACTCCATAACAACTACTCCATATCATCAAATTACAGGGTAATTATAACATGGAGTTTTGGAATTTGTCAAGCCCCCTGAACATGAAATTTTTTCACTTTCGTGAATACTCGACATTCATGCCGTGAATAATGGTCAGGGGTTGATACCTTTCTCAGCGAGGAGTTCGCGGTTGCGAAGATGTTCTTCTTCGATGTCATCTTTAGATTGGCCATGATATGCAACTGCGATATGTTGTTCGATCATTATATCGTTTACGCTACGATATGAATCTGTGGCTGGATCGTATACAATAAAGGAACCGAGAATTCGTCCGAATTTACCCTTGCCGTCCTTCTGCGTTCGTAGAGTAGAGGTTTTCCCAAGGAACTCCTTGAGGTAGTTCTTAGCGTAGAGACCGTACCGCTTCTCAACTTTGTCACGTGTCCGACTCTCTGGGGTATCGATTCCATAGAGACGTACCCGTTCGTTGCGTAACCACACACCAAATCCAAGATCAATATCGACATCTACCGTGTCACCGTCTATTATTTTTATTATTTTGACTTTATATTCGTACATAGTTTACTCCAGTACTTTATTATTTAGACTAAGCGGCGATAGCGAAACGTTCTACTCCATATGATTTTTCAAGATAAAAATCAATTTCCTTCTTGTTCAGTTTTCTGAACCGTCGACGACTGGGGGACCAACTCTGTTTTGGTGTTTTGAACCAATCGATGTCTGTTGTACCGCACCTAATGTAACCGTACAACGTTGTCCCTCGCGTGATGTATGTGTGCAAGGGATACTCAGACGGGAGTTTGTCATTCTGAATCTCTTCACGCCACAAGTATTTATACGGATCGTTAGTCATACTTACCATCCTCCCAAGAGCCGGGCGGACTGCAAAACGCGACGATGCGATTCACTGCGTCCACTATCGATGGATCACCAAAAGGCACATGTTCGATGTCCTCTAGTAGATCAATCAAGAAATCACGCGCCACCTGTTCGCGTTGTTCGTAGGTCAGTGCGACCGTTGCGGTTGTTATCCTATCCACGACGCACCCCCAACTTTGCTTCGAGATTCGCGATCTCTTTTTCCTTTCTCTTCAACCAAGACTCTTCAGTCCGGTCACCCTTCTCAAAGAACACTGAGTTCTTGAGACGCTCCAGTGCACCCTCACGGCGCATCTTCTTCACGTTTTCACCTCTCATCGACTAGGGAACCCCTCTTGTACGAAAACTCCAATTAATCCAATCTGACCATCGGTCAGTGCTTTTGCTTGTGGATACATCATCGCGGATTGTGGTCCGATCGGATGACCCATTTTGTAGTGCATCAACTTGTCAATAATCATATCAGCACTTTGACCTACCAGTGTTGGTCCAATACCACCTTGACCTTGTGGACCATGACATGCAGCACACTGCACCCACGCACCACGAATCATCTGGAATCGATCCTCGACCTGTGCAACCTGAAACCCTTCAGGAAAGACAGACCACTCTTGCAAGTGAATAGGACCGTCCAACATGTGAGACTGTGCACTCACTGGTTGAGATAATAACACAGCCATTGCTGCAATCAATACTTTCTTCATTTCGCCATCTCCGAAATCTCTGTTGCGTGTTTTGGATTGGTCACGGGTACAGCGTTTGACTTGTGCATCGTCGCAATACCGATTACGTAGTCTCCCGTGTATTTTTGGGGTTCGGATTTTTCACCTCCCCTGATCGCGAAGTCGTCTCGACTTGGATACTGCGCGAGTTCTCTGCGCCGTTGCTCTGCATATGATAGGACGCCCGACGATTTCTTAGACTCGATAGGACGGAACGCTGGCGGTTGGAACTTCGCATAGACTTCTCCTTTTGGTTTTGGTTTTTTTATCTTACGACCTGAGTAGTCGTGTGATGTGGAATAAAATTTCATTTGCAATCCCTTACTTGGTGATTGATGCAGTCTTTGATCTTACGACGAATCTGACTCTTCTCAAGAGCGATATCGAACTCCGCCTTGATCTTCTGCGCTCGCAATGTACGATCAACCTCATCCATGACAAACGATGATGCGAGACCAAGATCTGCGATCTCACCAGACTCAACCTGTTCAATCACTTCTTTGATAAGGTAGATGTCTGCGAGGTCGTCCCATCGGTCTGCACTAGCACATCCACTGGTTCCGATGGCAACCAACGCACACAATGTAACGACACTTTTTCTTTGGGTATGCAAATTACCGGAGCGACTCCTCGCCCTCCGACACATTCTTCTGATACTGTTGACCATGAAACCCATTCTACACAATCCTCTTTTTTTCTTTCACTAACTGAACAACCAGTATACAACATAATCAAAACAAATACAAGTACTTTCTTCATGAATTTTTCCTCTCATAAGTACCCCCATTAATCGATTTTAGCGATGATTGATTTTATAATTTCGGGACGAAAATGTTCGTAGTGTTGATATTTTGATAGGTCTTCGTGTTCATTGAACCAACCAAAACACGTAAACTGTCGACACTGGTTTGGACGATTCTCATAATTGGTGCAAACCTTGTCTTCCCAATGTGCACATCCTATCCATGTTCGACCATCAAATTCTATTTTCTTTATTGGCACCCACGACTTAGGATCAGAACCATACTCCTCTTCCGGTGTACAAACGTAGATACCGTTTTGGATTTGGTCTCTTTGATCCAGTGTGTCTTCCCATTCTTCAAATAGACAACATCGACCACACGAAACACACACGTCCGATGTGATCAATGATTCGTCTAAGTTCATCCCTCGTTCTCCAAGTCCCAAATACAAATGTTAGAATTGGTCCTCTTCCGTTGACCCTGCAAACGCCGCTGTCGAACCGCTTCCAAGCGCCGTTGTAATCGCGTCGAAATAGGACACTCCGACTTCTTTTTGGTGTTTGGTACTGGTGTACCCATATTGTTCTGCATGGAATTCTGCCTCTTGCAAATCCGCGTATGCCAACATGCCGTCACTTTTGTATTGACGGGCGAAGTTAAACACCGACAGATTCGTTGAATGAAATCCCCCTAATGTAATGAACTGGAACACAAATCCCATCTTGGCCAGTTCCCCTTGAAACTCACGTAACTCTTTGTTACTTGGAATCGACTTCCTCCAGTTGAACGATGGTGAACAGTTATACGCTAACATCGCATCTGGAACCGCACCCTTCACTGCGTCTGCGAAACGCTTCGCTTCTTTCAGACATGGTTTGGATGTCTCACACCAAACAAGATCCGCGTACTCTGCGTATACTTGACCACGTTCACATCCATAGTCGAGACCCACCCCGTCTTTGATCTTGAAGAATCCTTCGGGTGTTCTCTCTCCGGTGATAAACTTTCTGTCCAGTTCGTCTATATCAGATGAAAGTAACTTAGCAGACTCAGCATCAGTTCGAGCGATGACCACAGTATCAGTACCGGCAACATCACTAGCAAGACGGGCAGCATTAAGGTTACGCACAGCATTAGATACAGGTATAAGAACTTTTCCTCCCAAGTGACCGCATTTCTTTTCAGATGCGAGTTGATCCTCGAAATGGACTGCCGCAGCTCCTGCATCGATAAGGTTTTTCGCAAGTTCGTAGGCATTTAAAACTCCTCCGAATCCTGCTTCAGCGTCGGCGATGATGGGAGCGTACCTAAACCCCCTTCCAGACTCCAAATAGGAGATTTGGTCTTGACGTTTAAATGCATTATTGATAGAGCGCACAACGTCAGGAACGCTATTGACAGCATAAAGGGACTGATCCGGATAAACGTCTTGAGTAGAGTTTGCCGCCGCGGCGACTTGCCACCCCGAACAGTAGATTGCTTTGAGTCCCGCTTTAACGTGTTGGACTGCTTGTTGACCATTGTAAGCTCCAAAGGTATTGATATAAAGGTAATCACGAAACATGGCGCGTAGATTGTGCGCTTGGTCCCGTGCGAATTGATTTGTATAATGCCGCGACCCGCGAAGTTTTTCAACTACCTGCGGATCATAATCTCGTTTCTTTTTCATAATCACCTCCCGATGATTTTAGTCCCATGACAAAGAGATGCGGCTCTTGCCACTCTCATCGAAACTATCTATACGAACGCCGCACTCTTCAATTATAGACATAATCTCTTTGAAGTTTGCAACACCCGTTTTACTTCCGTCGAAACAGAAGTATGAGGAATTTTGTTGTTCAGGTGACTGACAGACGAAACCACTGACCGATGTGTCGTACTGAGATGCATCAAAACCTTCTTCGATCTCACCCATACCACCACACTCCGGACAATCAATCCACTGTTCGGATTCTTCGTCGTCCGCATCATAGTCGGGGTTTTCGATCTCACACTCACCGTGACACTCGTAACACTCTTCACCTTCGAGATAGACCTCACAGTCTTGTGAATGATTGAAAAGAACCTTCGAGTAGTCGACATCGACCTCTTTGTCTTCATCTAGGTAGTCCGGTAGACAGGACCACGCACAACTCTGACAACATGGTTCGTTCCAACCAACGTACCAACCCTCTTCTTTTAAACGTTCTTGCATTTTTCGAAATGCGTTGGGACGCGGGGTAGTGCGTCCATCCTCTTTAATTGCTGTCATAGCGATGCCTCAAATTTCATTCGGTGGAAGATGCGAGCATTCTTGATCAAGTCGACAGCGGGTAAACCATTGCTGTCGTAATAAAACTGTTGTTGGAACTCAGGGAAACGTTCCTCCGCAGCTTGAACGATGCGGAACTCCATTTCTTCGGGTGGAAAACCCTCTTCCTGAGTGACACTGAAGTCGTCGTAACCAGCGGACATAGTAATTAATCTCATTTCCAAAACATCTCCGTTAACCATTTCTCTTTTTCAAACGCCTCTTGTTCCCAAGGTTGTTGGTGGTAAGGTATCTTGCAACCACCACGAGGACCATAGGGAATCTCTTGACGTGCCCAACGAGTCATTGTCTCGTTCAGTTCACCACGAATGAACTGCTTTGCGTGAACCAGTTCGTGTGCGATAGTGCTTGCGATCGCGTCGGGTTCTTGATCGGTGTTGATCAGAATACCAATCGTCTCTTCGTCAATCTTTTGACAATAACCCAACGTGTCAATCTTTTTCGTGAACCCAATCACGATGTCGATGTCACGTTTGAAAGCGCGAGGCAACAACTCGTTGATTACCTCGCAAGCAAAGTCTTCGTACATTTTACGATTCTTAACACGACCTTCGGTAAAGACATTAATCATTATGCAGCTTCCAA
>Ga0181577_10000518_pt1 | contig 31111 bp, 30 predicted proteins | sample 101ome_21_FD_132468 | JGI IMG/M metagenome (GOLD analysis project Ga0181577, IMG submission 132468) | Coastal salt marsh microbial communities from the Groves Creek Marsh, Skidaway Island, Georgia - 101413BT metaG (megahit assembly) | ecosystem: Environmental > Aquatic > Marine > Intertidal...
CAAGATCGGGAATGAGATCGGTCAGCTGCGAACCTAGAAGCTCTGCCTGGTGCCCGGTTGGCACGATTATGGTGATCGGCTCTTCACTGGCCTCAACCGCGGTTGCAATTGGTATCAGCTGGGCGGAGAGTGGCGCAAAGAGTTTCTGCTCTTGAAGCTTTTTGGCATGCGAAAGCGAGCGCGCCGATTGGGCCGCGAGAATCAATGAGCGGATGGTCACAACTTAGAGTCTAAGACTGGTTGGTTTCGATAGTTTCGCTTGCCAGCTCGGCCGCCCGAGCGATCAAGGTGGGCAAGTCGCTCTTTTCCTTCGAGCCGAAATTGCTTAGCACGTAGTCCGCGACGGCTTGCTGACCTGGAGGCCGGCCAATGCCAAAGCGGATTCGAAAATATTCTGGGCCACACTTGCCCGATATGTCGCGCAGGCCGTTGTGTCCGGCGTGACCACCGCCAAACTTTGAGCGGATATCGCCAAACTCGATGTCTAGCTCGTCATGAATGACTATCAGCCGGTCTGGGTCTAGCGAATAGAACTTCAGCAGCGAGTGAACCGGTGCGCCGGAAAGGTTCATGAAGCCAGTTGACTTAGCAAGAATTATCTTGTCGCCGCCGATCATTTTGAATTCGGCGACAAGGGCGCCGGCCTTGTGTGACTTGAAGCTCACACCAAACTTTTCGGCCAGGTGATCCACCACCATGTGGCCGACATTGTGCCGATTATGAAAATAGTTGGGCCCGGGATTGCCGAGCCCAACTATTAACCAGGAATTGTTACTCAGCTGAGTCGCCAGCCTCGCCTGCCTCTTCGGCAGCAGTCTCGCCATCAGCGGCGGCTTCTTGCTCATCGGCAACTCCAGCTCGGGTCTCTACAACCGAAGCTACCAGCTCATCAGCGGCAAGCTCCAGGGTGACACCCTGAGGAATCTCGATGTCGGAAACCACGTAGTGGTGACCGGCTGCATTCTCCTTGGAGATGTGCAGCTCTAGGTACTGAGGAATGTGAGTTGCCTCGGCCTCAACCTTTACAGTCTTGTGCTCGACATCAACAACTGTTCCACCCATTGGCTCGCCAACAATGTGTAGCGGCACCTCAACGTGAACCTTCTCGCCTTTCTTTACCTCGACGAGGTCGACGTGCTCGATGATCTGGGTTACCGGATCCTTGGCGGCGCTCTTTACTAGAACCAGCTCGCTCTTGCTGCCGATGGTTAGGTCGATAAGCGCGTTCTTTACGCGCAGCGCAAGTGCAACCTCGTGGGCTGGCAGGTGGATGTGACGGGTAGCGTTTCCGTGGCCGTAGATTACGGCAGGAGTGCGGCCGGCGGCGCGCAGCTTACGAGCTGCACCCTTACCGAAGCTTTCGCGGGTTTCCGCTGTGATTTTTGTCTCTGACATTATTTCCTCGCAATAGAGGGCGAGGAAACCTCGTCGATTACGGACACTTGGTGTCCCTCGCCGCTGAACGGCTATGAGCTTAGCCTAGTTAGCGCAGTGCCCTCAAGCCCCAGCGCAAAAAAAGCGACAGGCTCAGCAGCACAGCCCCGAGCAGCAGGCTGCTGAAAGGGACGCTGAGGGCCAGCAGCAGGCAAAGCGTGAGCCCAGCAAGATTCCATGCCCTTGGTCGACCGCTCTCGGACTTCGGTTGGCGGTAGGCGGCCAAATTCGCAATCGCGTAGTAGACCAATATCGCAAATGAGGACAGTCCGATGGTGAAAACAATGGAGCCGGACAAAATCAGCACCATGACGAGACCAGAAATGGCGATCTCGGCAATCACCGGGGTTCCGTTCTTGAGCCTTCCGGCAAACGCCCTAGGCAGCTCGCCATCGAGAGCCATCTCCGCTGCGGTGCGGCTCATCCCGGCGAGCAGGGCCAACAGCGAACCCAAGGCCGCGATGGCCACAAAAGGAGCTACCGAGCCAGCATCCACTCCGCGAAGTGAAACCTGTGCAAGATCGCCCAGCGGAAGCGTCCCGCCTAAATTGCCGCCGAGGCGAGTGGTGAGCAGGTAGCCGAGCGCCAGGTAGATGACCAGGACGATGCCGAGCGAGATGCGGATGGCCATTGGCACGTTTCGCTCGGAATCCCTGACCTCACCGCCAAGCGTCGCAACGCGCGCATAGCCGGCGAAGGCGAAGAAGATGAGGGCGCTCGCGGTAAAGACGCCCAACGGCTCCCCAGGGGCCGCGCTAGCTTCAACCACCGGCGCCGTAGCTGCGGCGGCCATCAAGACCAGAAGAAAAAAGATGGTGATGCTGGCCAAAATCTTTGACCCAAAGGCTGTGCGATTTATCCCCGCGATGTTGATGACGGCCATGACGATAACCGCAGCTACCGAAACGGGTACTTGATAATCCGGCAGCAGGTAGCCGGCAAAGGTGAGTGCGATGGCAGCCGATGAGCCAATTTTTCCAACCAGGAAGGTGATGCCGGCGAGGAAGCCCCAGGTGTTATTCATATAGGCGCGTCCATAGGCGTAGGTTCCGCCAGAGCGGGTGACTTGTGCCGCCAGCTGGGCAATCGTCGCGGCGTTTAGATACGCAACCAATCCAGCAAGCAAGATTGCAATCATGAGCCAGGAGCCAGCCAACTCGAAGGCGGGACCGAAAACCACGAAGACCCCGGCACCCAGCATTGCCGCCAAGCCGATAAATACCGCGTCCAGCGCGGATAGCTGCCTCATGTGGCGATTCTAGGCGTGGCCAGGAAACAGCGAGTTAACCGAATCGTCGTAGAAGACAGCCGCGATCGCCTTGGCAATCAGGGGCGCAATGGAGAGCACTGTAAGCGAATCAAACTCCTTGTCCGGAGTGACCGGGAGGGTGTTGGTGACCACTACTGAATCAATCACTGGGTCGCTCAGTCGCTCAACGGCTGGGGGTGAAAATACTGCATGGGTTGCCGCGACAATTACCCGGGCTGCGCCGTTTTCTTTGAGGGCCTTCGCGGCCGCCAAGATGGTGCCGCCGGTGTCAATCATGTCGTCGACGATGAGGCAATCCCTGCCCCTTACTCGCCCAACGATCTCATTGACCTGAACCTCGTTTGGCTTGTCCGGATCGCGACGCTTGTGGACGATAGCCAGCGGCGTTGCAAGCCGATCAGCCCAGATATCGGCCACTCGAACACGACCTGAATCGGGCGAAACTACCGTAAGGTTTTCGGTTCCAAATGTTTCCGCAACATGGTCCGCCAAGATAGGAAGTGCCCACAGGTGGTCTACCGGGCCATCGAAGAAGCCCTGAATCTGGGGCGTGTGCAGATCGACCGACATCAGACGAGAGGCGCCGGCGGTGCGGAACAGATCTGTCACCAGGCGAGCCGAAATAGGCTCGCGTCCTTTGTGCTTCTTGTCCTGGCGAGCGTAGGGGAAAAATGGGGCGACCACGGTGATTCGCTTGGCACTTGCTCGCTTCATGGCATCCACCATCAGCAGCTGCTCCATTAGCCAGTGGTTGATGGGGTTTGGGTGGGCCTGGATGATGAAGGCGTCAACGCCGCGCACGCTTCGCTCATATCGAACAAAGGTCTCGCCGTTAGCAAAGTCATAGGCGGTAACCGGCACTAGCTCGGTCTGCAGTATTTCGGCAACCTCCTGAGCCAGAGACTGATGTGCTCGCCCTGAGGCAATCACCAATTGTTTGCTCGCCGGCTTCTCGATTGCCATTTGCTAGATCTCCTCTGTTGCTGCCGCTGCGGATTTTGAATCGGGTCTGTTTTGAAGCACCCAGTCAGCCAAATTCTTTTGAGCCGCTGGGTTCAATGCTAGTGCGCCTGGCTCGACGTCTCGACGAATAGTGGAGCCGGCAGCCGTATATGCCCCCGCCCCGATAGAAACAGGAGCAACGAAGACGTTGCCGCTGCCGGTGCGAGCGTGCGGACCCACCTTTGATTGGTGCTTGGACACTCCGTCGTAGTTTGCGAAAATCGTGCCCGCTCCAATGTTTGCGCCCTCGCCAATTTCTGCATCGCCCACATAGCTCAGGTGCGGCACCTTTGCCCCGGCTCCAATCTTGGCGTTCTTAGTCTCGACAAAAGCTCCAATTTTTCCCTCTGGGCCGAGAACGGTGCCTGGTCGCAGGTAGGCGAACGGGCCAACAGTTGCTTCTGCCTGAACCTCACTTGAGGCTGCGGTGGTGCGAGCCACTAGCGCGCCCTGGCCAACAACCGTGTCTGTCAACGTCGTGTCTGGACCGATGAGAGCATCGGGACCGATAGAGGTCAGGCCGTGCAACCTGGTTCCGGGAAGCAGCTTTGCGTCCTGGCCGATCTGAACAGTAATGTCAATCCACGTGCTAGCCGGCTCTTCAATGGTCACTCCGGCTAGCTGCCAGGCGCGGACAATCCGGCGATTCAGCTCGGCGGCAACCTCGGAAAGTTGCACTCGATCGTTAATTCCTGCAACTAGCCAATTGTCTGCAATCTGGTGAGCGTCTACCCGGCCCTGCTGCACAAGCATCGACACCACGTCGGTGAGGTACTTTTCACCCTGAGCGTTCTCGGTTCCAACTTTCGCCAAAGACGCGATCAGGTGCGCGTAGTCGAAAACATATACCCCGGCATTTACCTCACTGATGCTCAGCTGCTGGGCCGAGGCGTCCTTTTGCTCAACGATGCCAACCAAGGATTCTCGATCGCGGATGATTCGGCCATAGCCTGTGGGGTCTTCTGCACTGAAGCTTATGAGGGATCCAAGCGCCTCTCGCTCCCGGTGGCGCTGGATCAGTTCCGAGATGCTTTGCACATCTAACAGTGGCACATCGCCGGAGAGCACCAAGACGTCTCCACTAAAGCCTGCAGGAAGCACCTCGAGCGCCACCTCAACGGCCCTACCGGTTCCTGGAACGTCGTCCTGAATCGCGGTCTCGGTGGCTGGGAAATGCGACTGAATGTATTGATCGAGCTGCTCGCGCTCGTGGCGAAGCACTGCAATAACGTGCTGGGCGGATAGCGAGTGAGCTGTGGCAAGAACGTGCCCGATTAGAGGCAGGCCGGCAATCTCATGCAACACCTTCGGTGTCTTACTCTTCATGCGAGTGCCCTCGCCCGCGGCGAGAACGACAACTGCAAGTGGGCGCAAAGCTCCTCCTACTTCTTGCAGCTCCGCCCCTAGGATTCGAACCTAGACCGGACGCCTCCAAAGAGCGCCGTGCTGCCGTTACACCAGAGCGGAACGAGGCTAACCTCGCCGACAAGTCTGCCAGAGATTTTCAACTACTGAAGCTTCTGAAGTATCTCCAACCAGGATTGTTCGGTCTTGGAGAGCTCCTCCGAGAGCCGAGACTGTTCCGCAACCAACTCAGCTAGGGCTTCGTAATCACTCTGATCGGCCTGGGCGAGAGCCAAATCGGCCTGTTCCAGCTCGGCCTCAAGCTTCTCGAACAGACGCTCCAGGCGGCCAGCTTCCTTCTCTAGGTTTCGACGCTCGCCTCCCGATAACTCGCTAGAGGCCCTGACGGCCGCCTGCTGCGGGGCCTTTTGCTTAGGGCGCTTGAGCGTAAGGTATTGGTCCACGCCGCCGGTTAGGTGGCGCAGCCTTCCATCGCCCAAAAGCGCGTACTGATCATCGGTGACACGCTCTAGCAGATAGCGGTCGTGCGAAACCACAATGAGCGTTCCTGGCCAGACGTCCAGCAGGTCCTCCATTGCGGCAAGCATGTCGGTGTCCAAATCGTTGGTTGGCTCGTCCAAAATCAAGACATTTGGCTCTTGAAAAAGCAGCCGAAGTAACTGAAACCTGCGACGTTGCCCGCCGGATAGTTCTTTCACGGGAGTTTGCAACTGCTGTGAGTCAAAGCCAAGCTGCTCAACGAGCTGGCCGGTGGGGATTTCCTTCTTTCCCACAACGAAGGCCGTTTTTTCCCGCGCAATCATGCTGTGGATGCGGTCCTCGGCAAACTGATTTAGCTCACGTACATCCTGTGACAGCTTTGCAAACTTCACGGTCTTTCCGATCTTCACCCGGCCCGATGTTGGCGAAAGCTCGCCAGTAATCAGTTGAAGCAGCGTGGTCTTGCCCGCACCGTTAGCCCCGACTAAGCCGATTCGATCTCCAGGGCCCAACCTCAAAGTGATGTCTTCAAAGATCTGCTTACCATCCGGGGTCTGGTAGCTGACACCTTCGAGGTCGACCACATCCTTACCCAGGCGGGCCGTGGCAAGCTTTGCCAGCTCCAATGAGTCCCTTGGTGGCGGCTCGTTTGCAATCAGCTCTAGGGCGGCGTCAATGCGGAACTTTGGCTTCGCCGTTCTAGCCGGCGCGCCTCGGCCCAGCCAAGCAAGCTCCTTCCGGAGCAGGTTTTGCCGCCGCGCCTCCATGGCCGCCTGCTGGCGATTGCGCTCTGCACGCTGCTGCACGTAGGCCGCGTATCCCCCCTGAAATGGCTCCACCCTGCCCGAAACCACTTCCCACATCGTGTTACACACCGCATCGAGAAACCAGCGATCGTGGGTGATTACCAGTAGCCCGCCCTGATTCTTGTTCCATCGGTTATTTAGGTGCTGTGCAAGCCAGTTCACACCATCAACGTCGAGGTGGTTTGTTGGCTCATCAAGCATGATGACATCATGATTCGTTGCCAGGAGTCGAGCCAGCGCGACTCGGCGCAGCTGCCCGCCGGACAGCCTGCCGACTGGAGCGTCCCAATCGAGATCTGAGAGCAACCCAGTAAGCACATCTCGCACCTTGGCATCGGATGCCCATTCGTGCTCGGGCTTCTCCCCCACAACGACATTTGCAATTGATAGTTCCGGGTCAAACTTGTCGGTCTGGGACAAAAACCCGACATCCAGACCGTTGCGCCAGGTGATTCGGCCCTCGTCTGGACGAAGCTGCTTCGTCAAGACCTTCAGCAGGGTTGATTTTCCATCACCGTTGCGACCGACCACGCCAATTCGATCTCCCGCGGATACGCCGACGGTGACGCCATCGAAGACCCGCCTAGTTGGGAACTCGTGCGAGATGGCCTCGGCACCAAGCAAGTGAGACATTAGTCCAGCGCCGCCCCGCGAGAATCTGTGGTGGTTTTGATCGCAAACTGCCCGGCGGTCTCAACTTTTTCCGCCCAGCTTTCAGCCTCAGCCGCACTCTCGGTAATTAGGGCGAGAGTGGGCCCGGAGCCGGAAAGCATTACCGGGAGCTGCAGCTGGTCAACCAAATCAGCGAGCTCTGGCCGCATTGCCAGTGCGGCGGGCATCAGAGAATTGCGGCCAAACCGAAGCGTTCCGGATGCTACTGCCTCGGCCAGCTCAGTCTTGGTTTGATGGAGATCCCCCTCGGGGAACAACTCATCGAATTTTTGAAAAACCGAGCCGGTCGAAAGACCAAAGGGGCTTACCACCAACACAACTTGTCGCTTGGGCAGTGGCGGCAACGAAGTCAGCTCTATGCCCGTGTCGACACCGATGGCCGTTCCACCAAGGAGCGCAAATGGAACATCGGAGCCAACCTTGGCACCCACTTCGCTCAACTGCTCTGCAGATAGGCCCAGGCACCATGCCTCATTCAGGGCGACCAACGCCGCTGCCGCATCTGCGCTACCTCCGGCAAGACCTGCGGCAACCGGTACTTCCTTGTGTGTTTCGAATCGCATCGGCTGAGGGCTTGCGATGTCGACATATTCCGCCAGTGCCTTTGCGGCAATCACTACGAGGTTCGCCTCATTGGCGGGAACGAGATCAAGTTGCTGTTGGGGGAGATTCCCCGTGGTCTCGACCTGCCAGTTATCTGCCGGCTCAACTCCAACGGTTTGCCGGATGGCGAGGCTTTGATAAAGGCTGAGCACCGAGTGATAGCCATCCTCACGGGCGGCGCCCACCTCAAAAAATAGATTCACCTTGCCAGGTGCCGATGCGTAGATCATTTGCTTGAGGCTATCTGGATAAATTCCTCGATGCCTAATTCCTCGCCGCGTGTGGTTGGCTTGATGCCGGCGCGAACTAGCACCTTCTCCGCTTCGGCGGGGCTTCCAGCCCAGCCGGCAAGGGCCTGACGGAGGGTCTTTCGCCGCTGGGAGAATGCGGCGTCTATGGCAGCAAATACCTCGCCTGAGTCTCCGGCTCGCTCATCCCGCTCGAAAAGCACAAGTGCAGAATCCACCTGAGGTGCGGGCCAAAAAATGCTGCGCCCCACGTTGCCGGCTAGCCGCGCTGAGCCATACCAAGAAATCTTCACGCTTGGGGCGCCATATTCCTTACCACCGGGTTTTGCTGCCAGCCGGTGAGCAACCTCGGCTTGGACCATTACCAAAGCCTTAGAGATGGTTGGGAACGTCTGCAGGAAGTGCAGTAGTACCGGAACTGAGATGTTGTAGGGCAGGTTTGCAACTAGCGCCGTCGGTGCGCCTGGCAGTTCAGTAACCTTGAGGGCGTCTTTGTTCACCAGCTCCAGAGCCTTGCCAGGCGCATATTTCTCGATTGTGCTTGGCAGCAAACCTGCGAGGCGGGGATCTATCTCAACCGCAACCATCTTGTCCACTACTTCAAGAATGCCCAACGTCAGCGAGCCTAGCCCCGGTCCGATTTCCACAACCAGGTCATCCGGTTCCAACTGAGCGGCCGCCACAATCCGCCTGATGGTATTGGGGTCGATAACAAAGTTCTGACCAAGCTTCTTGGTAGGCCTGATGTCTAGCTGCTCAGCCAGCTGACGAATCTCCGCTGCTCCGAGCAATCACAGTCCTTCATCAAAGCTGCCGTAGGCAGCCAGCGTGTTCTGGTTGATTTGATGCGCCAGTCGGTTTACATCCCACTCCAAGACCTGGGCCATAAACCTGAGGTGGTGCGGCACGAGATATGGGGCGTTTGGCCTTCCCCGAAGTGGATCGGGGGTTAAAAATGGCGCATCGGTCTCAATCAGAATCTGACCGGGATCGCAGGCAAGCAATGCATCGCGCAAATACTGATTTTTCTTGAAGGTGACATTTCCGGCGAACGAGATAAACCAGCCGTTCGCCTTGGCAATTTCAACTAGGCCAACATCTCCGGAAAAGCAGTGAAAGACGGTCCGCTCGGGCGCGCCAACACGCTTGAGGGTCTCAACTACCTGCTGGTGGGCCTCGCGATCATGAATCTGCATCGCGATATCGTTTTGCTTTGCAATCTCGATGTGGGCTTCAAACGAGTACTGCTGCAGCGCCAGCTCGTGCTCGCCCTCGGTGCGGAAAAAATCCAGGCCAGTTTCGCCGATCGCCCTCACTCTGGGTCTGGTCGCCAATTCTGCGATTTCGGCCAGAGCCTGATCCAGTGCCGACTGAGTCTCGTAGAGCGGGGCCTCGTTTGGGTGAAGAGCCACCGCGGCCAGCAGCATTGGCTCGCTCGCTGCAACATCCGCACACCATCTAGAGCTGTCGAGAGTGACGCCAACCTGGACTGCCCCAAGCATTCCAACCTCCCGCATGAGCTGAAGGTGGTCGTCAACGCTTAGTGGTGAATCTCCGTCAGCGATCTCCAGGTGGGTGTGGTTGTCATAAGTTCCCACCTCGAGCGGCTCGGGTGGTTCCGGATATCGCTGCGGCCGGCTACCGTCGTACGACTGCCGAGTGCGCATCGGTTCACTCATCGAGATTCTTCGACCCTTGGGAACAGTGCTGCGAGATCGGAAATGCTGGAGCCTGCGACAAGGCCACCCCAATTGGTGTGCTCGCCAATGCGCTGCTCGGCCAACGGGCCAGCCTCGCCGCCAATGGCATCCCAAAGTTTCGAGGTTGCATTTGGCATTATCGGGGCCAGCAGAATGTCCAGTACGCGCAGGCCTTCGGTCGCGGTGTAGAGCACGGTGCCCAGTCGCCCCCGGTTGGCTTCTTCCTTGGCAAGCGCCCAGGGCTGCTGCACCGTAATGTAATTATTCAGCTCGTCCACCAGGGTCCAAATCTTCGCGATGGCCTCGTGAATCTGAACCCGAGACATGGCCTGCAAGGCGCCATCCACCGCTTCCTGGGCCACCCGCTGGACCTGCAAATCTTCCTCTGATAGATCCGACGGCTGAGGAATCTCGCCCTCGAAATAGCGCTGCACCATCGCAACGGTTCTTGATGCCAGATTTCCGAAGCCGTTTGCAAGCTCGGCTGTGTAGCGGGCGGATAGGTCCTCCCAGCTAAACGATCCGTCTGAACCGAACCCGATGGCCTTCATGAAGTAGTAGCGGAAGGCGTCCGAGCCAAAAACATCGGTGATCTCATTTGGAGCGATACCGGTCAGCTTCGACTTTGACATCTTCTCGCCACCAACCAGCAGCCAGCCGTGCCCGAATACTTGTTTAGGGGGCTGAAGACCAGCAGCCATCAGCATTGCTGGCCAGATCACGGCGTGGAATCTAAGAATGTCTTTACCCACAATCTGCACGTCGGCGGGCCACAGCGAATTCAACTTCTCTTCGTCGCTGCCGAAACCAATTGCGGTGATGTAGTTCAGCAGTGCATCGAACCACACATAGGTGATATGGGATTCATCCCAAGGAATATCGATGCCCCAGTCAAAGCGCTCCTTGGAACGGGAAATCGAAAGGTCGGTTAGTCCGCTGCGGACAAATGAAATGACCTCATTGCGAGCAGACTCTGGCTGAATGAAGCTCGGGTTTGCCTCGTAGTGGTCGAGGAGCTTCTGCTGGAATTCACTCAGCTTAAAGAAGTAATTGTTTTCGTTCAGCTTTTCAACCGGCTTGGAGTGAATGGCACAAACCCGCTCGCCTTCAAAATCGCCGGTGCCGTCGATTAGGTCGGAGTCGTTTTTGTATTCCTCGCAGCCAACGCAGTAGTTGCCTTGGAAAGAACCCTGATAAATGTGGCCGGCATCGAATAGCTGCTGCAGAAACTCTTGCACGGCGACCTTGTGTCGCTCCTCAGTGGTGCGAATGAAGTCTTGGTTATCAATGTTGATGGTTTCCAGCAGTGGCAGCCACGCATCATTTACGAGCTTGTCGGTCCATGCTCGAGGCTCGGTGTTGTTCCCCAGTGCTGTCCGAAGCACCTTCTCCCCGTGCTCATCGGTTCCAGTGAGCAGAAATGAGTCCTCGCCGCACTGGCGATGCCAGCGGGTAATGACGTCAGCAGCAACCTCGGTGTAAGCGTGGCCGATGTGCGGCGCATCGTTCACATAGAAGATGGGCGTTGTGACATAGAAGGACTTTTTCACCCCGTTATTTTAGGCTCTCAGTCGCAGGGCGTGGTCATAGATTTCCTTCTTTGACCCTCCAACCAGTTCCGAGATGGTCGTGGAGGCGTCCTTCAGGCTCATGCCACGCTCTGTCAACAGGAGCGCCTTGGCAGCAAGAGTGGGGTAATCCAACTCCTCAGCCTGTGCCCCCGCTATCAACAGCACTAGTTCGCCCTTGGGCTGCGTTTCGGACCAGGCAACTAGTTCATCCAGTCTCCCCCGCGCCACCTCCTCGAACTTCTTTGTGAGCTCCCTTGCCACTGCCGCCTCCCGTGCACCCAACACCTCGAGCGCATCCACAAGGGCATCATGAATACGGTGCGGGGACTCGAAGAAGGCTAGGGTCTGGCGATCCAAACGGTGATTCTCAAACATGGCCCTTCGCTCGCCGCTTTTTCTCGGCAAAAACCCCAAGAAGCTAAAACTGTCGGTCGGTAGGCCGGAAATAGCGAGCGCCGAGAGGACAGCCGATGGGCCGGGAATAATTGACACCTCGATGCCAGCCGCCGCGGCTTCGCGAACCAAAATGTATCCGGGGTCTGAGATTGTGGGCATACCCGCATCGCTGACGAGCACCAGGTCTTGCTCCTGGGCAATGCGAAGTAGTTGCGTCAGCTTGTCTCTCTCGTTGTGCTCATGCAGCGAATAAAGCTTCGCCCCTAACTCGATTTCCAATGCGGAGCAAAGCTGCCGAAGCACGCGGGTGTCCTCGCAGGCAATAGCGGTGGCCTCGCCCAGGGTTTTGCGAAGACGTGGAGAGGCATCACCGATGTTTCCGATGGGGGTGGCAGCAAGAATCAGCACGCTAAGCAAACTAGCATCTAAGCGTGGATTTGGCAGCCAAAGGAAGACTCCGGACACTGGCGGAGCATCGCATTGCCATGCCGGCCCTCACGCTCCTAATTCTGCTCATTGCGGCGGTGACCAGGTTTGTGAATCTAGCGAGCCCGAGAACTTTGGTCTTTGACGAGACCTACTACGTAAAAGATGCATACACCCTCGGACTATTCGGCTCGGAGCGCAAATGGCCGGAGGATGCCAATCTCTCGTTCGAAGCCGGTGATGTCGGCTCCTACCTCACCGATGCCTCCTACGTCGTACATCCGCCATTTGGCAAATGGCTGATCTGGTTAGGCCTCGAATTGTTTGGTGCGGACAACAGCTTCGGCTGGCGATTTTCCACCGCGCTAGCTGGCGTGGTATCGGTTCTGCTCATCATCCTGATTGCGCGACAGCTAACCGGCTCTTTGGCATTTGGAAATCTGGCCGGGCTTTTTCTTGCGCTGGATGGCCACTCAATCGTGCTCTCGCGAACCGCCATCCTCGATGGCCTGCTCACCATGATGGTGTTGGTTGGTATGTTCTTGCTGCTTCATTCCGATGCTGCGATGCTAAGAAGAGCGAATCGACTGAGTATGGTGCGGTTTGGCTTCCAGCCCTGGCTTATTGCCGTAGGTGTGACCATGGGCCTTGCCGCATCGGTCAAATGGTCTGCGCTTTATGTGCTGGCCGGCTTTGGAATCTACACCTTATTCTCGGAGGTCAAAGCCCGCGGAAAGTTTGACCAGAGCCCTTATCCAGCTCTGGGTCAGGGTCTAATCAACGCGGTCACGCTCTTGCTTCCTGCCCTTGCCACCTACGTGGCCAGCTGGCTCGGTTGGATCCTGGGAAGTGACGGCTGGGGCCGACAGGACAGGGCCACTTGGTGGGAAGCGCTCTGGGCCTATCACCAAAATGCCTACTCCTTCCACACCGGGCTGAGTAGCGAACACCCCTATCAATCCACTGCGTTTGAGTGGCTGCTGAGCTTGCGTCCGACCGCCTTCTTCTTTGAGCGCTACTACGACGACCCGACCTGCGGCGTGCTCTCCGACTGCACCGTGGCTATCACAGCAATTCCAAACTTGGTGGTCTGGTTTGGTGGACTGCTGTCATTGATTTGGCTTACCCGGCAAGCCTGGCTGGGACACCGGGCAGCTGTCTTGGTTTTGATTGGCTTCGCCAGCACATGGGGCCCCTGGGTGATTTACCTCGATCGCACGGTGTTCCAGTTCTACGCCGTGCTTATCACGCCGTTTGTCGCCCTGGCTCTGACTCTGGCCGTTCACCACTACTGGCGCCGAGGAATTTGGCTGAGGCAAATCCAGACCAGGGAGCGCAGGATCAGAAACCTGGTGATAGCTGTTGTTTTGGTCGCGCTGTACTTCATGAGCATCTGGATGGGTCTAACGGTGCCCTACTGGGTCTGGCGCATCCAGATGCTACTTCCGATTTGGGTCTGACTTCCGCTTCTCGCCGGCTGTTGCAGCCAGAGACCAAACCGTGGTGATAATCAGGGTTATCAAAATGACAAACAATGAGAGATCGGTTGGTATCTCCGGGATTAGCGTGACGTGTTCGCCACCATTGATAAACGGCACTTCGTTCTTGTGCAGCGCGTGAACAACAAGCTTGAAACCAATCCAGGCCAGAATCGCCGATAGGCCAATTCCCAAATACTTGAGCCGCTCCATCAAGCCGCCGAGCAGGAAGTAGAGCTGGCGCAGCCCAAGCAGGGCGAAGACATTGGCCACAAAGACGATATATGGCTCGCTGGTCAGTCCGTAGATGGCGGGAATACTGTCCAGGGCGAATAGCAGGTCGGTGAAACCAATTGCCACCATAACCAGCAGCAGCGGAGTGGCTAGGCGCTTTCCTCGCTCCACAACAAACCAACGGTTTCCGTCGTAGTCTTCGGAAACGCTCAAGTGCTTTTGCAGGAAGTTGATAACTCCTCCACCCGCATACTCGTCGTGAGAGTCTTTCCGTAAGTCATCCCAGGTGTCCTTGAGCAGCTTGATTGCGGTAGCCACCAAGAAAGCGCCGAAGACATAGAAGGCCCAGCTGAAATTCTCAATGAACGCTGCACCGAGCAGAATGAAAATCAGACGAAGCACAAGGGCCACGGCGATTCCGATAAGCAACGCCTGACTGCGAAGCTGACGCGGCACCGCGAACTGGGTGAAGATGATGAGGAAAACGAAGACGTTATCCACCGAGAGGGACTTTTCGGTAATGAAGCCGGCCAGGTATTCCTGGGCATACTGTGGACCCCATACTCCACCAACTAAGAACGTGAAGAGGAGTCCCAGCGTGATGTAGATGGCCGACTGAATTGCCGACTCGCGAAAGCTTGGTTCGTGGGGGTTGCGGAACTGGAAAAAGAAGTCCACGGCCAGCACCACCAACAAGATGGCGATCGTAAGGCCCCAGACCCACAGCTCAACATTCATAAAAACGGAAACCCCTCGGAATAAAGCTTGCCCACTTATTGTAGGGATGGATGATCTAAAGATTGGTGGGCCGAAATGAAAGTTCTGATATCCGGGGCAACGGGACTAATCGGCACCGAGCTCATCCATCAGCTGCGCGAGGCCGGGCACACTCCGCTGTCGCTCACCCGCAAGCCGAACCCGGGACCCGATCAGGTCTACTACAACCCCAAGCAGGGCGAGTTGGATGCCAGCATCATGGAAGAAGTGGATGCGGTGGTGAACCTAGCAGGTGCGACCACGGGTCGAATCCCTTGGACCAAGAGCTACATGCAGGAAATCATTGACTCTCGGATTCAAACCACCCAGCTTCTGGTGCAGGCCATAAACCAGGCCAAGAATCCGCCCAAGGTTCTCATCTCAGGCTCCGCCTCTGGCTTCTACGGAGACAGGGCAGACGAGGCGCTAGACGAGGATTCGGGCAAAGGGACTGGCTTTTTGTCAGACTTGGCGAGCCAGTGGGAAGAAGAGGCCAACAAGGCCAACTCACGAGTTGTGCTTGCCCGCACCACCATGGTGATGAGCAAGAAGCTTGGAGCACTCGGCCGGCTTCTACCGCTGATAAAGCTTGGCATAGGCGGCCCGCTGGGTTCTGGGAAACAGTGGTGGGCCTGGATCACTGTTGAAGATGAGGCCAGAGCCATCATCCACCTAATCAACAGCCCAACGGCCAATGGCCCTTTCAACCTCACCGCGCCGGAACCGGCGACATGTGCCCAGATCGTAAAAGAGCTGGGTCGTCAGCTAAACCGCCCAACCTTCTTGCGTGTCCCCACCTGGGCGCTCAAACTTTTCATTGGTGTCGCGGCAGAAGAACTTCTGCTCTGCTCTCAAAAAATGACTGCGGATAAGCTCCTCGAAACAGGCTTTAAATTCAAACACCCCACACTTGGTGGGGCGGTTGAATACGTAGTTAGCTAGAGCTACTTCGCGGTTGGCTTCTTTGCTACAGGCTTCTTTGCAGCCGGCTTTTTGGCTGCCGCAGTCTTCGCGGCTGGCTTCTTTGCAGCCGGCTTCTTGGCAGCGCTTGTGGTGGTCGACTTTGCAGCCGTAGCCTTCGCGGCAGGCTTCTTAGCCGCGGTGGCCTTAGCGGCTGGCTTCTTGGCTGCTGATGCCTTAGTGGCAGGCTTCTTGGCTGCAGGCTTCTTGGCAGAGCTTGCAGCGGTCGACTTCGCGGCCGGTTTCTTCGCCGCAGGCTTCTTGGCGGCTGTGGTCTTTGCCGCTGGCTTCTTAGCGGCCGTTGCCTTAGCAGCTGGCTTCTTGGCTGCCGGCTTCTTGGTTGCTGCCTTGGCGCTGGCAACTACCTTTTCCGCGTTTTCTAGGGTGTCTTCCGCAACGACACGAGCCTTCTCGGTAACAGCCTTCTTAGCGTCGCTGAGGTCCTTGGCGACAGCATCGCCAACCTCGTGAGCAGACTTCGAAACAGCGGTGGTCGATCGACCAAAAATTTTCTTTAGTGAATCAAGCAGACCCATTTTGTTTTTCTCCATTCGCACAAACGCTCAAAAGCATAAGTGAGAAAAGCTAGATTGCGCGGCGGCGTGCCAGGATTTCGTCCAACTCTTTACTGGAAATGCTCCTGGCGGAGTTGGTGATGTTGATTACTTCGGCAATCTGCTCCTGCTGCTTGGGAAGATTTTGAGCCAGCGGAGCAGGTAGCGGGTTGGGCACCCAGTCTCTAGATATGGAGCTGGAAACTTTCCTGGCCGCGGTGTTGCGCACTCGCTCGCGATTTGCATAGATGCTCTGGGCTAGCTGCTCGGCTGCCCTCGCCGCCGCCCGCGAAACGCCGATGGAGCCGAGCGACAAAAGCAGGGATGCGATTGAGCCGACCCATGGCATACCTACAGTGACACTGAGGGTTCCAAGAGTGAGCGACGCCACGAAAAGTAGCGCAAAGAGTACCGAGAAGCCTCGCTGCGTGTTGGTAAGACGCATCAACCGCTGCTGCGGGGTCAGCGGAGTGTTGCGGTTCTGCTCCTTTTGCGCCCGGCGGACCATTGAGGTTCTCGCTGAGAGCTCCGCTCTCGAGGCGTAACCCGGGACAAAGACAACTAGCCAAGCAAGTGCTGCGATTATGAGGAGAATTCCTCCGAAGCCTGCTGGGTTGTCCATGAATATAAAGATATGGCCAGAACGACGAACAACTGGCTATTGGCCAGGGGTGTTTTGCAGTCTCCCCAGCATCGAGTGATTTCTTTCCTCGCGCGTAATCGCGAACACCAGGTGATCCCGCCACGCACCATCGATGTGGATGAAGCGCTCCTTAAGCCCCTCCTGCCGCAAATCAAGCTTCTGAACGACCCTGAGGCTGGCCTGGTTTTCGGGCCTGATGTCGATCTCCACCCGATGCAGATGCTCGTTGTCGAAAAGGTAGTCGATGCACAGAGCCACTGCGATCGGGGTTATGGATTTACCCGCTGCCTCACTAGCTATCCAGTAGCCAATGGTCGCCGAGGATACCGAGCCGCGAAGGATGTTAGCGACGTTCAGCTGGCCCACCGGACGCCCTTCGTAGGTGATTACAAAGGCAAGACCCGTGCCCTTGCGCTGTTGTGAGAGCAGGGCGGAGATTAGGCCGCGGGCGTCAACGGGCAGTGTCACACCTGGCAGTGTCGCCTCCCAGGGAGCCAGCCACTTTCGATCACGCAGCAATGTTCGCTGTAGCCAGCGAGCGTCACGTCGGCGCAGCGGCCTAATCGCCACTGCGTCGTAGGAAAGCGACGCGATCTCCGACACAGTGGCAAGATTACCCCTATGACCGCTGCATCCAAAGCTGCCCTGAGAAAGCAGCTGCTAACTGCCAGGCCCCACGAAAGCACTGGCTTAACGGATCAGCTGCGTCTGCTGCTTGCTGAAAATCCCGCTAACTCGGTGGCCAGTTTTCAACCAATAGCTAAAGAGCCAGATGTGCGGGAGTTCAACTCCTGGGCGGCCAATCGGCTGCAGCTTCTGCTGCCGCGGATGACTGGCGAGACACTGGAGTTTGCAACTGGAGAGCTGGAGCAGGGACCCTTCGGGATCGAACAGCCCGTCGGCAAATCAGCGAAGCCCGACCTAATACTTGTGCCGGCAGTGGCAGTGGACCGGCTTGGGAATCGTTTGGGTAGGGGAAAGGGGTTTTACGACAGGGCGCTGCGGCAGTTTCCCGATGCGCTCAAATTCGCGGTGGTTTACGACGAAGAATTGGTTGAGCACCTGCCGATTGACCCCTGGGACCAGCCGGTAAACGGCGCCGTAACGCCGAGCGGCGTCTGGAACTTTGGCTAAAATTCTTCCGGAGGACAAATGCCAACCTATGCCTATCAGTGTCGCGAGTGCGAGCACACCTTCGAGGTTCAACAATCCTTTAGCGATGACCCGATTGAGAAATGTCCCAATTGCGGCGGGGAGGTAAAGAAAGTTTTCGGGAATCTAGGCGTGACCTTCAAAGGCTCCGGTTTTTACCGAACAGACTCTGCGCCCACGTCTTCCGCGAGCGGAGACTAGCCCCAGTGCGGAGGCTTGTCATCGCGCAGCCTGTCGTCATTCGAATCATCTGAATCCCCCCAGGCCTCAGGCCTGTCATCGAACGCCGGCTCATCAAACAGTGGCTCGACCTTGCTTCTGAGGTCGACTCCCAGGCTCATGGCAATCCTGTTGGCAACCTCTTGCGGCTGGGCGAAAATTTCAAACGCGTGCACGCGGTGGTACTGCCATCCCATAGCTCGCAGCAGCCCCGGACGCAGCCTAAGGCGTTCATCCCAATTTGCACCCTGAAGTGACCAGTCGGCATCTATCGCAACTGCGCGCTTACCCATGGATGCAACCAGACCAATCCTTGAGGCAAAATTCAGCGAAACCTTGAAGCCGTGCTTCTCTAGTCGACGCGCCAGGTCGGCAAGCAGCGGGTCCGGAGTTCCGTCTCGCATATCGGATAGGAAACTAGGAGCGATAAGGTCTTTCAGCCAGCGCTGATTATCTGGCAGCGAACCGCCAGCAAAGTCTTCAAAGTTATAGCAGGAGACAACTGTCAGACGCTTTCTGGCCGATGCAATCAGGTTTACCATCCAGCGTCCAGCGCTCTCGGAGTTGAAATCGCCCAACGTTCCGGAAATGCGGCCCTCGGGAGTACGACCAAATCCAAGCGAGAAGATTACCCGGTCTGAAATTCGATGCGCGAGCTCGCCCATCGTCACGCACTCAAACTTTTCCCTGCCGTGGGCATCAAAGAACTCTGCCAGGGAGGCCTGCTCCGCAACGCCCCTAGATACTCGAGATTCAATGCGCTCTGCGTGGGATGCCGAAGCCGTTACGACGACAAGCGACTCTTCCGGATGCCAGCGGGCGTGAGAGAGCACAAGCTCGGCAACCTTCTCAACCTCGGCTTCCATCGATTCGGTAGCGCCCTCGATTGTGGTCTCAGCGCTAGCGCCCTCGGTGATTTCGATGTGCTCGAAGTTGTGCTCACCAAACAGTTGCCCCACCGCCGGCTCCAAGATGAGCTGGCCGTCATAAAAGTTTTGATTTAGGTACTGACCCAGAACTTGGCCGCCAACACGGTAGCTGCGATTGATTGTGAGGTGCCCAAACCTTGACTCCACTAACTCGTAGACCGATGGCCGATCTGAGCCAACGGTTGCCGAGCCTGCTCGTGCGATTGTGTCGAAGTTCTCCGGCGCTGCAATCACAGGGTCGCCAAATGCGATCACCTGCGAAGCGCGACTAAGGGCAAAAATAGACTCCGCGGCACCGGCGCTGGCAGCATCGAGCACAATCACGGTGTCGTAGCTATCCGATGTGGCTAGCTCCCAGATCCGGTAGGGGGAAATGGCAACGACCGGGCTGAGTGAGCGCCACAGCTCACCACCGGCGACGAGCCCCTCGCGCAAGCTGAGTGAGCGGCTGCGCAGTCGATCGCGCAGCTTATCCGCCGCGGCTGGGTATTTGTTGATGCCATCCTTCCAACGCTTTGCCAAGTGCATCTTCAGGTGCTCCACACCCAGGGTATGAAGCTCCCTGCCGGCGCTCTCGTAGCGGCTTTCGATCTCCGCGATTTGAGCGGCGTCAAAATCTAGGATTGTCGGGTTTCGCCGAACGGTTGCCTCCAGCGCAGACTGCCACCAAGTGAGCTCGAATTCCCGATCAACTGCATTCCGCTCGGGTCCGATTTTGGCAAGCTCACGAGCAAACTCACCGAGACCGGCTTTCTCAAGCCGCTCTATGATCGGTTTGCGCTCCATGTAGCGATCGAGATAGTCGGTTTGCTGAGCGAGATCCTGAAGCTTTGAGCCCAACTCATCAAAGCCCATACGAGACAGCAGCGTGCGATCTGGGTCGGGGTCTAAGTGTCGCTGCAAAACGTCTAGGGTCGAGCTAATTAGCTCAAACTTTCCCTGAACATCTGCCAGACCGAGCGGAACGCTCGGCGGGGCATTATTGATGTTTTCATCCTGCCAGGCTTCCTGCTGCTGTTGAGCCTGCACCAGTGCTGCGTGCAGGTTGGAGATTGAACTACCCGGACGGACAAACTCTTTTGCGAGCTTGCGGAAGCGCCTGCGCTGTGCGCCAGAGAGCTCCCCGCGCTCACCTCGCGGGGCAGTGGCGGCAATCATTTCATGCAGCGGTCTATCAAAGATACTGGGCAAGAAGCGATCAAGCGTCTCGCGTATGCCAAGGAGCAGCCTCAGCTGTTGTGACCAGTGTTCGACATTGGCTGTCGGGCGCAGGTTCTGATCAGTTAAGTACTTAGAAATCTGGTAGCTCAGCAGTCGCCACTCTTCGCCCGCCAGTTCGCGCACCAACTTCAACGCTCGGGCGATCTCTTCCTCAGATTCAAAACTTGAACCGAACCAAGGACTATCCGCTGCCCTCTCGAAAATGCCAGCCTCGTGAGCCGAGCCCAGCAGCTCCCCCACCTCGCTGCGAATGCTGGGTAACTGCTCGGCTTTGATGCGAGCCGCATTGGTCGGAGGGTTTGGCTGCCCTGCGAGTTCAGCGAGCTTCTCCAGACATTCAAGTAGCGATACTCCTAGCTCAGAATCTTGGTGGTTCACTGAGTTGAAGTAGCTTTCCACCTCCGTCTCGCTGCTAGCTAGCGCCGCTCGGGCAGAATCCAACTCAACGCTCTGCGCCTTTTCGTTTCTCGAAATAGCCGCAACCGAGTCGGCCCAGACGTCGTTGCCGCGAATAACCAGACCGGCTAGCTTGTGCTGCGAAACCCTCTCCGCCAGCTCATCGAGAGTCTGTTCACGCGGCGCAACCACAAGCGTGCGGCGACCGGTAAGACTTAGGTTTGCCAACACGTTTACAACTGTCTGCAGGTAGCCACAGCCCGGCAGGGTGTGCACCGCGAAAGATTCGCCCGCGGCGGCTTTGGAAATCACGTCCCGTTGAACCGAGTCGGCATCTGCAACCAAAACCGTCGATGCAGGCGACTCTTGCACATCAGCAGGGTCTCCCAAAAGCGCGGCAAGCGAGTTCTTAATTTCCGGTTCAAGCTGCTGTAGTCGCACCAGATCCGGAACAAAGTTTCCAAGCACAAGCGCCTTTTCAATCTCGGCATCGGTGCCCTGCAGATATTGCGAGACCAGCGTCAGCGCCGCCACCGGAAGCAGGTCTGACTGCCCGGTAGCTACTGCCACCAAATCGTCTTCCTGATATCCGCTCCGATGCCGGGCCAGCAGCCTGGATACGGCGGGGTTGATCTGAGGAGTGCTGTCGAGCCTCAGCTCAAAGTCTTCACCGCGCTCAATAAGGCTGGCCCGCCAGAGCAAAATCGGCATTGTCTGCTCGTCTTTACGAACCAAGCCGGCGGCGACAAAGAGCGCATGGGTGCCAAAGTTGTTCTCAATTCGAGTTGCCTTGCGGTGAATCCGCCGGGTGGCGCTGAGCACGCGCGCGTAGGCAACCCCATCCCTAACGAGGTTGCTCAGAGTGGTTCCCTTGGCGCTAACTAATTGAGCCATACCGCCGGGATGGGCCCGAGTCAGATCAACCTGACCGAAGCTTGAGGGCTCAAAGCGAAGCAGCGGATTAGTCCCGCCTATTTCCTCAAGCTGGTTGCGCCACAGCGCCAGTTGGTTTGATTGATCCACAGGCAAAAGCCTAAAGCGAAGCGGGCAAAGCCCTGGTTAGCCTTGCCCGCCTTGTCGCTTTTGAACTAGTGCTTGGTTAGCTTCATAATCCTCAGATTCAGCACAATGAATCGCCAGAACTGAATGAAGGGATTGTGAATTCTATTTTCGGTCTTCTTGTCCATGTCTTTACTCCGGAATCAGAGACCAAAGCGGGTAGCCCTTGGCCTTGTAGATGAATAGGGTGTGCAAAAGGCGCTTGATCCAGTGGCCGGCTAGCCCCAGCTCACCAGAGGTGATGTGCTGATCGCGTCCGGTCTCTGGATACTTAGCAAAGTCCGGGACAATCGGCCCCATGGTGATTGTCGCTGCCGAACCATTGAGCATCCCCGCACCAACCGAGGCGATGCAGGCGGCACCCATGTCGGCCATCGACTTCTCCCTGGCCTTGGCGCCCCAATCGCCACTCTTGATGCGGTCGGCGACCGTCTCAGCGACCAACCTGCCCTGAACACCCGCCGGCATTCCTGTGCGAGGAGGTGCGGGCGATACCGGGTTACCGGTCGGGGTCGAGTTTGGCTTGGAAATCGCGTGCGGTGGCGCAAAGGCAATGCCGGCCGCGAACACGTTTGGATAGCTGGGAGACTCGTAGGTTTTTGGCCAGTCCTCCGCAGTCCACTCCTCATAGGGCTTCGCTGAGTAGTCGGCATCCACCTTCATGAATCCGTTGGTCGCAAATACCGTGTCGGTGATGTCGTTGCCGCCTCGGTCGTAGGCGGCCATGTCCACCCCGCGGAACGGGGGCAGCAGCATTGCAAAGTCGAAATGCTTCTGGGAAACGCTGCCGTCGAGCTGCTCGTAGTGAACAATCCCAGGCTCCACCTTCAACACGTGAGCTGAATCAATAACGACGATTCCTCGATCGGCAAACATCTGGCCCATCCAGTCGGCACTCGTTACCTGCTGACCCTTGACATCGAATGTCATGCCGCCAACACCAAAGTCGCCAAGTGCAGTTTCATTGGTCAAATAGACCAGCTCGGCCATGTCACGCACGCCAGCCTCGCGTAGCTCGTGATCGACATTGAACACATACTCGAAGGCTGCTCCCTCACAGGTGCAGGCGCCGTGGCCCATGCCAACAACGAGCGTCTGACGCTCACCGGCGCGCATGCGCTCAATGGACTCCTTCAGTCGGGCGCTGGTCTCGTTCGCATGTGAGTAGGTGCAAACCGAGAGCGAATGTCCGCCGTCTGGACCCAGCCCGGGGGTCATGTCGAACTTAAGCTGCGGGCCGGTTGCGTTAATCAGGAAGTCATAGCGGAGCCTGGCACTCTCGCCCTGTTTGTTCTGCCCCGTGTAGACAACCTCTACCGCACCGGTGCCGTCGGCTTCATCGCCCTCCGGCCTAATGGCAACCGCCTTGGCCTGATGATATTCAATGCCCTTGCGCTTGTAGACCGGAGCCAGTGGAAAGACCACCTGGTCCTGCCGCATCTTTCCTACACCCACCCAGATGTTTGATGGGATCCAGTTCCACTTTGAGTTTGGTGACACCACGGTCACCTCGTGATTTTTCAACATCTTCTTGGCATACATGGCGGCGGTGTGTCCAGCTACGCCAGCTCCAAGGATGAGGATTCGAGCCATTGTTCCCTCACTTTCGGTGATTTCACCACTTTCACCTTACATCTTTTTTGAGACTTACTCTCAAAAAAGAAACACAAGGTAGCCTAGAAGCTCACTTTGGCTCCGTAGCTCAGTGGATAGAGCAGAGGTTTCCTAAACCTTGTGTCGTAGGTTCGATTCCTATCGGGGCCACCAACTTGTGAAGAAGGCTGAAAGAACCAGCTTGGGGAAATGCGGATAGCTTTATGCTGCCCGCTGCTGCAATGCCAGATACTCCTGCCACTGCGGAAGCGGCTTCTCTGCACCGCGCACACTCCACACAATTCCGGTTGGCATCTTCGGCTGCACTCTAAGCTCCCAGCCCATCTCCTGCGGCGTCTTGTCGCCCTTGACGTTGTTACAGCGCAGACAGCAGGCAATCAGGTTTTCCCAAGTGTCCTTGCCGCCGCGTGATTTCGGAGTCACGTGATCGATAGTGTTTGCGCTCTTGCCGCAGTATCCGCACCTGTGGCCATCTCGCCTAAGTACTCCGCGACGAGAAACCGGGATTCGCCTGGCATTGGGAATTCGCACATAGCGCTGCAGCAGGATCACCGCCGGCATGTCGAATTGCTCTCGAGCGCTGCGCACCACCTCCCCCTTGGCGTCTGCGAGGATTGTTGCCTTTTCATTGAGCACGAGCACGAGGGCTCGCTTGAACGAGACGACTGCCAGCGGCTCGTAGCCTGCGTTTAGGACAAGGGTGCGCATTTTTCTCCGATCGAAATCGCCCGCACGGCTTGCGGGCATTCGTGGTTGGCGGCCAGAAACAAAAAAACGCGCCGCAAGATTGCGACGCGCGTAGTTTTCCGGCATGACTATGCAGGGGTGCTGGTGCAGATGGATCCAGTTGCCATGCCTGGATTGCATGTCGTGTGGCATCTCCACCTCCCTGGGCCAAATACCAATTCTTAGCTAGAAAGCTAAGCCGAGAAATGAAGAAATGGGTGATGAAACGCTGAGCTAAAAGGTGAACTTTTGGTATCAGTTTTGGATGTCGGCAAGCCTGACAATGTGGTAGTTCGGCGTGAAGATCGGTGCGAGCTTCACGCGGTCACCCGGCTGCGGAGCGTGATAGAAATTGCCATTACCGGCATAAATGCCGTTGTGGCTGTAGTCGTTGAAGACCACGATGTCGCCTGGAACCGCTTCTTCCAATGGGACGCGCTCGGCGTATCTGGCCTGCTGATAAACACTGTGCGGAAGCTCAACCCCGAATTGGCTATAGACAAACAGGACGTAGCCGGAGCAGTCAATTCCATTCGGCGACTGGCCACCGAATACGTAAGGAACACCCACCAGCTCTGCCGCTGACTTCATTATGTTCGAGCTGGTGATCTCAGTAAACCGTGGGCTTTCTAGGTAGTCAGCGGCGAATGGCCCTGAGTAGCGATCGCGCGAAGCGCTTACCTGGAACTCAGAGGCATCGGCAGATTCGAACTCACCCCTGGTGAAGGAAACCGCACGCACAGTCGCAACCGAGAGTCCTTGCGACGGGGCCGAAAGCTGAACGAGCTGGCTGTCGACACCAAGGCCCGCAGAGACAGTGATGTCGGGGCTAAAACCGTAGGAAGGAAGAGCGACGGTGGCCATCAACCCCGTTGTTGAGAGTACGGTCAGCAAAGCGCGAACCGACTGACGGTCCTGACGTCTCGCGTTTTTCCGTTCGGAGCGTCGCAGCTGTTTGCGACTAAGTGCTCCGATTTCAGCGGATGCTGAACTCAAGGGATGTCCTCCAAAAGCTATTTGGATTTTCTAGCTCCAAAATTATAGCCGCGATCATGAAAATTGGCTGACAAAAAGGTGCTGCGCCGAATGCTCATCGAGCAGCAGCCCATCTTCCGTTTCGCTGCGATGGATAAGCCACCCGGATCCAGACTTGGATAGGACTACAGATTCTCCTGGCAGAAGCCCAAACTGCGCGAGTTGGCTTAGGAATTCGGCATCAATCTGAACCGGCTCTCCGATTCGGCTGAGCCGGTAGGTGCCCTCCGGCGCCGCAGAAACCGGAATGCACTCCAGGTCACTGGCGGCAGCAAGCCCCAACAGCTCGAGGCCTGGGATCGGCATGCCAAATGGGGAGTGGGTGGGATTGGAAAGAATTTCCAGAAGTCGCCGCTCCACCGATTCGCTCATCACGTGCTCCCAGCGGCAGGCCTCGTCGTGAACCTCTTCCCAACTAAGTCCAATTACATTCATAAGCAACACTTCGGCCAGCCGGTGTTTGCGCATGACCTCGATTGCCATCAACCTGCCCTCATCGGTGAAGCTCAGCGTGCGATCCTGCTCGACGCGCAGCAATCCATCGCGCTCCATGCGAGCGACGGTCTGGGAAACAGTTGGACCGGAGTGGTCTAGGCGTTCGGCAATTCGGGCGCGCATGGGAGTGATGCTCTCTTCCTCCAGCTCCAAGATCGCCTTCAGATACATCTCAGTGGTATCGATTAGATCAGTCATCTTCTCCCCGGCTTTCTAGACTAGCCAGCCAGCCCGATAAACTTTGCAATATGCCTGAAATCGTAATCCCGGAATCTCTCAAGCCACTCAACCGCAAGTTCGGATGCGGCCCTTCGACAATGCGCGAGGAACAGATTTCCGAGTTCGTTTCATTTGCCAAGACCCACATGGGAACCTCGCATCGCCAGGCACCAATCCGTTCGCTAGTAGGCGAGTTAAAGGAGGGCCTGAGCCAGCTCTTTCGGGCTCCCGATGGCTACGAGGTAATCCTGGGTAACGGTGGCGCATCGGCATTTTGGGACTGCGCCACGCACTCACTGGTTGAGCGCAAGGGTCAGGCTCTGGTCCACGGAGAGTTCGGCAGCAAATTCGCCAAGATCCTGCAGACGCCCTGGCTCGAGCAGCCGACAGTAGTAAATGCGGAGCCGGGAACCCGCGGCGAACTGGTTGCCGAGGCGGGCGTGGACGCATACGTCTATCCCCACAACGAGACCTCAACTGGTGTGGTCGCCCCGGTCACGCGGGTCCAGGGAGCCGATAACGATGCGCTGATGCTGACCGATGCAACCAGCGCGGCCGGAGGCATCGACTTTGATCTCTCCCAGACCGACGCCTACTACTTTGCGCCGCAGAAGAACTTCGCCTCCGATGGAGGCCTGTGGCTCTCGATGGTCTCGCCCAAGGCAATAGAGCGAATCGAACGCGTTGCCGCCTCGGGCCGCTACATCCCCAACATTCTTAGCCTGAAGCTGGCTTTGGACAACGCGCGTCAAAACTACACACTCAACACCCCGGCGCTGGCCACCATCTTCTTCCTCAACGAGCAGGTCAAGTGGATCAATGCCAATGGCGGCCTGGAGTGGGCAGATGCGAAGACCAAGGCCAATTCCAAGACCCTGTTCGACTGGGCCGAGCGCACTGAGGTAACGCACGCATTCGTGGAGAACCCCGAGCACCGCTCGCAGGTGGTGGCAACCATCAACTTCGCCGACCACATCAACGCATTGCAGATTGCGGACATCCTGCGCGCCAACGGCATCGTAGACACCGACCCCTATCGAAAGCTTGGCAAGAACCAGCTGCGCGTGGCGACCTTCGTTTCGGTTGAGCAAAGCGACCTAGAAGCTCTGACCGGCTGCATCGACTACGTGTTGGAGCGGCTATGAAGTTCTTCCTGCCCTACGATCAGCGCAAGCCCGATCCCGAACCGGCCAAGGTAGACATCAAGCGAGTGCTACTGATCGGCACCTTCGTCTGGGGCATCGCCATCATCGTCCTCAGCGCGCTTTACCAGCCGCTTGCGGACGCGGGTCTTCTTTGGTGGCTCCACACCTCCATCGTCGGCTTTGGACTCGGAATCTTCGGATTCCTCGTTGTCCGCACCTGAGGCCATTTTTCGGATTAGCGCATCGGCTTCGGCATCGCTCTTCGCCCGACCTTCTTCGCGCAGCTGGCGGCGGAACTCCTTGAGCCGCTCGGCCCAAGGAATCCACTCGGGCGCCAAGAGTGCATCAGGTCCTGCCATCAAAGTAATTTCGCTAACCGTTGCTGGCTTGCGGCCATCGGGCTGGGTAATGGTGACCACCCAGTGCCAATCGGCATATCCACGCTTGGTGCACTCAAACTGGAATTCAAAGACCCCCTTGACGGGGTTTTGTTCGGAAACTAGCGAGCCGAAACTGCCATCGCTGAATTCCGCGAGCGCCGACTGAGCCAGCTCTAGATTCTTGTTAGCCTTCGAGCTCATCGGCAACCCGGCGCAACAGCTGCGCCACCTTGCGACCGTGGTTCACCTCGGGGTACTTACCCCGCTTGAGGTTTGCACCAATCTGGTCCAACAGTCCAATCAGGTCTTCAGTGATGATTGCGAGATCTTCGGCTGGCTTTCGACCAACGGGCGATACGGTCGGCACCTCCAAGACTCTGAGCGACAAAGCCTGGGCACCCTTGCGGCCCTCGACCACACCGTACTCAACTCGGCTGCCCGGGCGAATCGTTGCGGTGCCCTGCGGGAGTGCGGAGGCATGCAGAAAAACCTCGGAACCGTCATCGCCTGCAATGAATCCGAAACCCTTATCGTCGTCAAAGAATTTGACACGTCCAGTAGGCATGTTGCTCGCTTTCAACTAATCGCAGGTAAGTGTAGCCCAAACCCTTAGGCTTATCTGATGGCCGAAAACAACTCGCGACCCAAGCTGGAGCTGGTGCTTTCCGCAATGGCGGTATCGGTGATTGGAATTTCAATCCTCTCCATGTTCACCACCCTGATCCTCGTGTTCTTCAACGTTGAGAACCTTCCGGTGATTCTGGCCCAGCTGCCCCTGATTGGACTTCCAATCGGATTCCTGCTGGTGATAGCACTGCTTATCGCCTCCATCATTCGGCGCAGGAAAGAGGCTTCGGAGAGTTGAGCTCTACTCTTGCGCTTGCGAAGCTGCTGCAGCAAAAATCGGTAGCTGAGCTTGAGGCCATCCTCAGCTTGGTGCGCTCGAGCACAAACGCTCTCGGCGATCTCTTCGATTTGGCGAAGCTGCTGCTTACGAAGCGGGAGCTAGAGCGCCGGATTCGAGCGCTGCCTGCGGACGAGCTGACACGCCTGCGGGAATCCGTTGTGACCGAGCAGCTGCAAGAACATCTGTTGGCAGACACCGAAGTGTTTGAGGAGGCGAGCGAGCTTGCAAAGGGCTTGCAGCCGCTGCGCCAACCATCCCTCGAGGACTTTGGCGGTTCGCTGGGCTTACTCGAGACGCTGATGGCCCTAACAGAGCTGCTCTTCGCACTCGAACAGCACTGGTTTGAAACCACAAATACTGGGATCAGGGCGAGCGATGCCAGGCTGATCGGAGACAAGTTCCACGTTTCCGCAAAGCGAATCCAACAGCAGTTTCAACTTGCAATGACAGCGGGTCTGGTCGTGGAGCACGATGGTCGCTGGGCGCTCTCCCCCGCTGGCAGGCAGTGGCTCTCGCTCGAAAGGGAGTCAGCCTGGGAGAAATTGGCCGAGGCAGTTTGGGATCTGCCCGGAGGTGAGTGGCAAACCGGCGACATCGGAGCTCAACTTGCGGCTAGGTACCCACTACTCGACCAAGGCTCAATCAAGCTGCTCGCCTTCGGCCCCCACTTGGGACTATTGCAGGGCAGCGAGCTCAGGATCTCCCTCCGTAATCAGCGGCTTGGCGAAATCGCGAATCAGCTCATCTCGCAACTGCCAAGAGATGAGGACCGCCTCATAGTGCAGAGTGATTTGTCTATTGTCTGCCCGGGTCCAATCAGCCCCTCACTGCACAGCGCCTTAGATTCCTTTGCAATCTCAGAGGAGATCGGGCTGGCCAGCCGCTTTCGGCTGAGTCAACTATCGATCTCGCATTATTTAGAGACCGGAGGCAGCCTCGCTGAGGTGGAGCAAACCCTTGAGCAATACAGCGGCAAGCAGCTGCCGCAACCGGTGCAATACCTGCTGGCAGATGCCGAGCGAAAGTTTGGACAGCTGAGAATCCACTGGGGCAGACCCACAGTAATTTCCTCCACTGATCCAATCCTGCTAACCCAGATTGCAAACGAGAGGGCTCTTGCGCCGCTTGCACTCCAACCAGTCGCCCAAGGGCTGGCGACAAATGCCGGCATTGAGCTTGCTTACTTCTCGCTGCGCGACTGTTCCTACGCGGCAATCATGGTTGATGGCCCTCGGATAATTAGCCCACGAGCAGCCGAGGTCTCCCTCGAGAGCATCCCCCCGACACGCCAAATGCACTCGCTGGCCCAGCAGCTGCACGATTCGGAAGCCGCAGGGGTCGGAGAGGGCGATGTGAGGCGGGTGTTGCAGTTTGCGCTCAAAAATCGACTCGAGGTCAGCGTGGAGTTTGAAGATCAGAGTGGGCAGATCGAGAAAGTGCAGCTGATTCCACTCGGGCTAACCGATACGCGAATGCGTGGCCGAGAAACAATCCGGGAGGCCGAGCGCACCTTGCCCATCGCCCGCATAAAAAACGCAAGCCTCGATTAAGCTAGCCCGATGGGTGGGCCACTAATTGTTCAAAGCGATCGCACCGTTTTGCTCGAAATCGAGCATCCGGATGCGGCCGATGCCAGGCACGAGCTGGCAATCTTTGCCGACCTCGAGCGCGCGCCCGAACACATTCACACCTATCGGATTACTCGCCTCGGGCTATGGAACGCCCGGGCCGCGGGTCACGATGCGGACTTCATCCTCGCTGCGCTTGAACGCTGGTCCAAGTATGAGCTTCCGGCATCGGTTGTTAGTGAGATTAGAAGCACGATTGATCGATTTGGAAAGCTCAGAATTTCTCGGGATTCCGATGGCCTGCTGCTCAGCGCGGACTCCGAGGCAGTTTTGATCGAAGTCAGCTCGAACGCGAAGGTTTCAGAGCTACTCGAGGAAAGGGTCGAATCCGGCTTCCGCATTCGCGATTGGGCCCGCGGGCAGCTAAAGCAACAGCTGCTGAAACTAGGCTGGCCGGCGGAGGACAACGCGGGCTTCACCCCCGGCGCTCCACACGAGATCAATCTGGATCAATCAGACTGGCAGCTTCGCGACTACCAATCGGACGCCGTTGAAAAGTTTGCCGCGGGCGGCTCTGGGGTGGTTGTTCTGCCTTGTGGCGCAGGAAAGACTCTGGTTGGTGCGGCAACCATGGCCCACTTCGATACCAACACCCTGATTCTGGTTACCAATACCGTTTCCGCACGGCAGTGGCGGGACGAGCTGTTGGCTCGCACCAGCCTCACCGAAGACGATATTGCCGAATACTCAGGAGCGTCCAAGAGCCTGGCGCCGGTAACAATCGCGACGTACCAAATTTTGACCACGAAGCGCAAGGGTGAACTAACACACCTTTCCCTACTGAATGCGCGCGACTGGGGCCTGATCATCTACGACGAGGTCCACCTGCTTCCCGCGCCGATCTTCAAGATGACCGCCGACCTGCAGGCAAGGCGGAGGCTTGGACTCACCGCAACCCTCGTGCGCGAAGATGGCCGAGAGACCGATGTGTTTTCGCTCATTGGACCAAAGCGCTTCGATGCCCCGTGGAAGGACATCGAGGCGCAGGGCTACATAGCGCCGGCTAACTGCTATGAGATACGGGTCAGTCTGCCCGACGAAGCTCGCATGGAATACGCGATAGCAGACGGCGATGCAAGGTTCCGAATTGCTGCAACCGCCACCGCCAAACACGCGGTGCTGAGGCAGCTGATGGCAAAGCACGCCGACGAACCGACGCTCATCATCGGTCAGTATCTGTCTCAGATCCAAGAGGTCTCCGAGGAGCTGGGGCTTCCCATGATCACTGGCGAGACCCCGGTTGACGAGCGGGAGCAGCTGTTTGCGAGCTTCCGCCGGGGTGAGATTTCAACGCTCGTCGTTTCGAAGGTGGCCAACTTCTCGGTTGACCTGCCCGAGGCCTCCGTCGCAATTCAGATCTCAGGTGCGTTTGGATCGCGCCAGGAGGA